>Ga0315900_10003175_pt1 | contig 24280 bp, 16 predicted proteins | sample LakEriMetagenome_FD_203521 | JGI IMG/M metagenome (GOLD analysis project Ga0315900, IMG submission 203521) | Freshwater fungal communities from buoy surface, Lake Erie, Ohio, United States - Buoy 12 MA114 | ecosystem: Environmental > Aquatic > Freshwater > Lake > Lake biofilm | place: USA: Lake... | reverse complement strand
TTCTGCCTGTCGAACTCCGTGCGCGAACTCAAGGAGCGCCTGGGCAACATCGTCTTCGGCTACAGCCGCGAGGGCAAGCCGCTGCGCGCGCGCGACCTGAAGGCCCATGGCGCGATGACCGTGCTGCTCAAGGACCAGCTGGCCCCCAACCTGGTGCAGACCCTCGAGAACAACCCGGCGTTCATCCATGGCGGACCGTTCGCGAACATCGCCCATGGCTGCAACACCGTGATCGCCACCAAGGCGGCGCTCAAGCTCGCCGACTACGTGGTGACCGAGGCCGGATTCGGCGCGGACCTCGGCGCCGAGAAATTCCTCGACATCAAGTGCCGCAAGGCGGGGCTCAGGCCCGACGCCGCGGTGATCGTGGCGACCGTTCGCGCGCTCAAGCATCACGGCGGCGTGGGCAAGGAGGACCTCAACAAGGAGAACCTCCCGGCGCTGGAGAAGGGACTCGCCAACCTCGAGCGGCACGTGAAGAACGTGAAGGAGGTCTACGGCATCCCCTGCGTGGTGTCGATCAACCGCTTCACGGCCGACACCGACGCCGAGATGGCGCTGCTGACCGACCGCATCGGCAAGCTGGGCGTGAAGGTGGTCGTGGCGACCCACTGGGCCGACGGGGGGCGCGGCGCGGCCGATCTCGCCCACATCGTGGTCGACCTGTGCGGCCAGAAGTCGGCCCCCACGTTCGTGTACGAGGACTCGGACACGCTGTGGGACAAGATGAAGAAGATCGCCACCCGCGTCTACGGCGCCTCCGACATCACCGCCGACTCCAAGGTGCGCAACCGCATCCGCGAGCTGCAGGAAGGCGGCTACGGCCACTACCCGGTCTGCGTGGCCAAGACCCAGTCCTCGTTCTCCACCGACCCGGCGCTGCGCGGGGCCCCCAGTGGCCACGTGGTGAACGTGCGCGAAGTCAGGCTGGCCGCGGGCGCGGAATTCGTGGTGATGGTCTGCGGCGACATCATGACCATGCCCGGTCTTCCCAAGGTACCTTCCGCCGAGAAGATCGACATCACCGACGACGGCAAGGTGGTCGGGTTGTTCTGACCGGCGGGGCGCGATCGCCGCGGGCGTGGTGGCCTGCGGCGAGCTTGGGTATCATCGGCGGGTGATCGGGGAAGACTGCGCCTCGCGACCGGCCAGGAGGGGTTGCGGAGCGCGGCTCGTGGACAGTTGGGTCTCGCAGTCGGGCGGCGCCGATCCGGCGTCCCCGAACGGGGCCGGCCGCGCGGTGCGCGGCGCTTCAGGGGGGATAAACCGTGGAATTTGGCAGTCCTGAATTCTGGATCGCGGTGCTGCAGATCATCGCGATCGACATCCTGCTCGGGGGGGACAACGCGGTGGTCATCGCGCTGGCCTGCCGCAACCTGCCCGAGAAGCAGCGCAAGCTCGGCATCATGTGGGGCGTCGCGGGCGCGATCACGCTGAGGGTCATCCTCACCGCGTTCGCCGTGACCCTGCTCAAGATCCCCTACCTCAAGCTCGTCGGTGCGATCCTGCTCGCCTGGATCGCGTTCAAGCTCGTCATGCCCCACGAGGAGGACGAGCACGCCAACATCGATCCCAGCACCTCGCTGATGGGGGCGATCAAGACGATCATCATCGCCGACTTCGTGATGAGCCTGGACAACGTGGTTGCCGTCGCCGGAGCCGCCAAGGACAGCATCGCGCTCATCGTCTTCGGCCTGCTCGTCAGCATCCCGATCATCCTCTACTGCAGCACGATCATCCTCAAGCTGATGGATCGCTTCCCGTGGATCATCATCCTCGGCGGCGGCCTGCTCGGCTGGATCGCCGCGGACATGGCCATCAGCGACATCGTGGTCAAGGACTGGTTTGCCAGCGAGATGCCGTGGGCGAAACGGGTGTTCCCGATCCTCGGCGCGCTGATCGTCGTCGCGGTGGGCTTCTTCATGCAGTCACGCGCGTCGGCCCGGGCGCCCGCGACTTCGGTCGAACTCGACAGCCCGCCGTCCAGGAAAGCTGACTGACAACTCCCGGCCGCGGTCGCACATGACGCCCGCGGCCGGCGCCCCCGGGATCGACGGGCATCCCGGCTGACGGATCCGACCGCGGCCAATTATTGACCGCGGTCAATCCTTTGCGGCGCCAACCGCCTGCACCATTCGGTGCGGACAGGATCGCTTCGCGTTGCCCCGAGCGGGGGTGGCCGGAGGCCGACCCGGCCGCCCCGTGCAAAACCCGGCGCAGACCGGGCATCCCGAACCCAGGAGGAGTCGCATGAACGCTTTCGCCCGCGTGCGCCTGCAGCACGCCCGTCGTCGCCTGACCCTGTCGGCCTGTGCGGCGACGCTCCTGTCGGCGCTGGTGGCCGCGCCGTCCCCCGCGCTTGCCCAGGGCTGGGAGCCCACGCGCACGGTCGAGTTCATCGTGCCCGCGGGTACCGGCGGCGGTGCCGACCAGATGGCCCGGTTCATCCAGGGGGTGATCCAGAAGAACAACCTGATGAAGCAGCCGCTGGTGGTGGTCAACAAGGGCGGCGGTGCAGGGGCCGAGGGCTTCCTCGACATCAAGAACTCCAAGGGCGATCCGCACAAGATCGTGATCACCCTGTCCAACCTGTTCACGACGCCCCTGGCCACCGGCGTGCCGTTCGACTGGACCGACCTCACGCCGGTGTCGATGATGGCGCTCGACCAGTTCGTGCTCTGGGTGAACGCGAAGAGCCCGTACAAGACCGCGAAGGAGTACATCGAGGCCGTACGCGCGGCGGGCGGCAAGATGCGCATGGGGGGTACCGGGTCGCGCCAGGAGGACCAGATCATCACCGTGAGCATCACCCGCGCGACCGGCGCCCGCTTCACCTACATCCCGTTCAAGGGAGGCGGCGAGGTGGCCACCCAGCTGGTCGGCGGGCATGTCGATTCGACCGTGAACAACCCGATCGAGGCCGTCGCCCAGTGGCGCGCCGGTGCACTGCGACCGCTGTGCGTGTTCGACGACGAGCGCATGCCGTACAAGGCGCGCGTCACCGACACCATGGCGTGGTCGGACATCCCCACCTGCCGCGAGGCAGGCGTGCCCACCGACTACGTGATGCTGCGCGGCATCTTCATGGCCGGCGGCGTGACGCCGGCCCAGCGCGACTTCTACGTCAACCTGATGCGCCGCATCCGCGAGACGCCCGAATGGCGCAGGTTCATGGAGGAGGGCGCGTTCAACACCACCGCGCTGTCCGGTGAGCCGTTCGTCGAGTGGCTCAAGCGCGCGAAGGAAGAGCACCGCGCGCTCATGAAGGAGGCGGGTTTCCTCAAGTAACCGGCTGACCGGGACCCGGGGACCGGTCGTCCCCGGGGTTCAGTCGCGGCGGGGACGACCTGCCGCGCATGGGGCACGAGCAGGGGGCATCGATGAGCCAAGGCGGAGGCCGCTCGGCAGCGGCCGTGACCACCGGGACGATGGAGATCGTCGTCGCGCTGCTGTTCTTCGGCGTGGGTGCGCTGGTGGCCTGGGACAGCTGGCGGCTGGGCGCCTCATGGGGCATGGACGGGCCGGAGGCGGGCTACTTCCCGATGCGCATCGGGCTGCTCATCTGCGTCTCGGCCGCGGTCGTCCTCGCGCAGGGGTATCGCCACCGCCACGCGGGCCGCGAGACCTTCGTCGAGCGCGGCCAGCTGCGAGACGTGCTGTCGATACTCGTGCCCGCGGTCGTCTACGTGCTGGGCATCCAGCTGATCGGCATCTACGTCGCCTCGGCGATCTACGTCGCGATGTTCATGGCATTGCTCGGCGGCTATCGCTGGCTGCGATCGATCGCCGTGGGTGCAGCGGTCGGCCTGTCGGCCTTCGTGCTGTTCGAATTCTGGTTCGGCATCCCGCTGCCCAAGGGGTTCGTCGAGCGCGCGCTGGGGTTCTGAGCCATGGATGAACTGCAGTCCCTCTGGCAGGGGTTCGCCGTCGCGCTGACCGCGCAGAACGTGCTGCTCATGTTCCTCGGCATCACGCTGGGCGTGCTGATCGGCGTGCTGCCCGGGCTGGGTGGCGCCAACGGCATCGCGATCCTGCTGCCGCTCACGTTCACGATGTCGCCGACCTCGGCCATCATCATGCTCTCCTGCATCTACTGGGGCGCGCTGTTCGGAGGGGCGATCACCTCGATCCTCTTCAACATCCCCGGCGAGCCCTGGTCGGTGGCGACCACCTTCGACGGGCATCCGATGGCCCAGCAGGGGCGCGCAGGCGAGGCGCTCACCGCCGCGTTCACCGGCTCGTTCGTCGGCGCGCTGGTGGCGGTGGTGATGATCACCTTCCTCGCGCCGCTGGTCGCGGAGTTCGCGCTCAAGTTCGGTCCGCCCGAATACTTCGCCGTCTACCTGCTCGCCTTCTGCAGCTTCGTGGGGATGGGCAAGGGGTCGCCGTGGAAGACCATCGCGGCGATGATGCTGGGGTTCGCGATGGCGGCCGTTGGCATGGACACGGTGACCGGCCAGCTGCGGCTCACCTTCGGCAGCACCGAGCTCATGCGCGGCTTCGATTTCCTGGTCGCGGTGATCGGCCTGTTCGGCATCGGCGAAATCCTCCTGACCATGGAGGAAGGCCTGGAATTCAAGGGGCGCAGCGCCCGCATCAATGCGCGAGTGGTGCTCGAGACCTGGGCCCAGTTGCCGAAGTTCTGGGCGACCTCGCTTCGGGCCTGCCTGATCGGCTGCTGGATGGGCGTCACCCCCGGCGGCGCCACGCCCGCCTCGTTCATGAGCTACGGCGTGGCCAAGAACATCTCGAAGAACGGCCACAACTTCGGCAAGGGCGAGATGGAAGGCGTGGTGGCGCCGGAGACCGCCGCCCATGCGGCCGGCACCTCGGCGCTGTTGCCCATGCTCGCGCTCGGCATCCCGGGCTCGCCCACCGCGGCGGTGCTGCTGGGCGGACTGCTCATCTGGGGCCTGCAGCCCGGGCCGCTGCTCTTCGTCGAGCAGAAGGAGTTCGTCTGGGGGCTGATCGCCAGCATGTACCTCGGCAACATCGTCGGCCTGATCGTGGTGCTGACGACCGTCCCCCTGTTCGCGGCCATCCTGCGCGTGCCGTTCTCGATCATCGCGCCGATCATCATCGTCGTGTGCGCGATCGGCGCCTTCACCGTGCACAACGCGATGCTCGATGTCTGGCTGATGATGCTCTTCGGGGTTGCCGGCTACGTGTTCAAGAAGCTCGACTATCCGATGGCGCCGATGGTGCTCGCACTGGTGCTCGGCGACCGGGCGGAAGACTCGTTCCGGCAGGCGATGCTGATGTCGCAGGGTTCGCTGTCGATTCTCTGGTCGAACTGGCTGGTCGGCAGCATCACGGCCGGCGCGTTGCTGCTGCTGTTCTGGCCGCTGATCACCGCGCTGCGTGCGCGGCGGGCGGGCGGTGCCTGAGCCGGTCGGCGCCTGCGGCGCCGACGCTCGGACTCAGGCCGGGATCTTCCCGCGCTGTTTCAACCGGGAGAGCGTCTCGGGCGACAGGTTGAGGTAGGACGCCAGTTCCTTCTTGGGCAGCCGATCCACCAGTTCGCGGTGCTTGCGCATGAAGCGCGCGACGCGACCGGGCGCGTCGAGCAGGTGCAGGGTGATGGTGTGGGCCATCACCTCGCTCATGAGCTTCATCACCTCGAACTCGAAGCGGGCCTTGAGCGACGGGTGACGATCGAGGAAACCGACCCACTCCTCCATCGACAGCTTGGCGGCGCGCACCGGCGTGACCGCCCGGATCGAAAAGGGGATCGGCGTGCCCAGGCGCCACGCCGCATAGCTGGTGTCGAACTCCTGCTCGCCGGCGAAGCGCAGGATCATCTCCTTGCCCTCCGGGTTCGACACCACCCGCTTGAGGATGCCGTCGAGGATGAAGTACTGCTCCATCGTCACCGCCCCCTGGCATTCCAGCGGCTCGCCCTTGCGGCACTCGACGATCGAGAGCATCGGCTCCAGCGCCGCCCAGTCCCGCTCGCCGAGGTCGGAGAGCAGGAAGTTGCGCCGCAATTGCTGCCGCAGCAGGCTGGCGTGGGGATGGCGGGTCAGGGAGGTCATGGGGGGAGGCAACACCGCCCCGGGCCTGCGGGCGGGCGCCCGGACACGGCCCGCCGGCACGGCCGCCAGCGCGGGGCAGCGCAGTATAAGCCCCGGGCGGGGTGCGGCCCGGCAGGGCGGGAATCGTCGGTCGCGGGATGAAAATTGACCGCAGTCAAGGGCGCCGCGCCCTTCGGTTCCTACCATACAGCCCTCTTTCGGGAAGGAGGCAGTCCATGGATACCGCCCAGACGACGGCGAACGCCGCCGGCAGCGCCGAGGCCCGGCCGCAGACCGACGGGTTTCACCTGGTCATCGACGCACTCAAGCTGAACGGCATCGACACGATCTTCGGGTTGCCCGGCATCCCCATCACCGACCTGACCCGCATGGCGCAGGCCGAAGGCATGCGGGTGATCTCCTTCCGCCACGAGCAGAACGCCGGACATGCGGCAGCCATCGCCGGTTTCATGACGCAGAAGCCCGGCATCTGCCTGACGGTCTCGGCCCCCGGCTTCCTCAATGGGCTCACCGCCCTCGCCAATGCCACCACCAACTGTTTCCCGATGATCCTGATCAGCGGCTCGAGCGAGCGCGAGATCGTCGATCTCCAGCAGGGCGACTACGAGGAGATGGATCAACTGGCCATCGCCCGCCCGCTGTGCAAGGCGGCCTTCCGCGTGCTGCACGCCGAGGACATCGGCGTCGGCATCGCGCGCGCGATCCGCGCGGCGGTGTCGGGACGTCCGGGCGGGGTCTACCTGGACCTGCCCGCCAAGCTGTTCGCCCAGTCGATGGACGCCGAGGCCGGCCGGCAGTCGCTGATCCGGGTGGTCGATCCGGCACCGCGGCAGATTCCCGCCGCCGACGCGGTCGAACGTGCGCTCGCGCTGCTTCGAGGCGCCCAGCGCCCGCTGATCCTGCTCGGCAAGGGGGCGGCCTATGCCCAGGCCGACGAGGCGATCCGCGCGCTGGTCGAGCGCACGGGCATCCCCTACCTCCCGATGTCCATGGCCAAGGGGTTGCTTCCCGACACGCATCCGCAGTCGGCTGCGGCCGCGCGCTCGTTCGTGCTGCCCGAGGCGGACGTCGTGCTGCTGGTCGGCGCCCGCCTGAACTGGCTGCTGTCGCATGGCAAGGGCAAGACCTGGGGTGGCAAGGGCCACAAGACCTGGGGCGGGCAGCGGTTCATCCAGGTCGACATCTCGCCGCAGGAGATGGACAGCAACGTGCCGATCGAGGCGCCGCTGGTCGGTGACATCGGGTCCTGCGTCGGGGCGCTGCTGTCGGGCATCGGTGCCGACTGGCCCCAGCCTCCCGCGCCTTGGCTGGAGGCGGTGGCCGAGCGCAAGTCGCGCAACGTCGCGAAGATGGCCGAGCAGCTCGCGAAGGACCCGGTGCCGATGAACTTCCACAGCGCGCTCAACGTGGTGCGCGACATCGTGCGCGACAACCCGGAGGCGGTGCTGGTGAACGAGGGAGCGAACGCGCTCGACTTCACCCGCAGCATCGTCGACATGTACCGCCCCCGCAAGCGCCTGGACGTGGGCACCTGGGGCGTGATGGGCATCGGCATGGGCTTTGCCGTGGCCGCGGCCGTCGTGGGCCGGGACCCGGTGATCGCGATCGAGGGCGACAGCGCCTTCGGCTTCTCGGGGATGGAGGTGGAGACGATCTGCCGCTACAACCTGCCGGTGTGCGTGGTGGTCTTCAACAACAACGGCGTGTATCGCGGAACCGACGTCAATCCGACGGGCGGGGCGGATGTCGCGCCCACGGTGTTCGTGAAGGATGCACGCTACGATCGCCTGATGGAGGCCTTCGGCGGGATCGGCGTGCACGCGACGACCCCGGCGCAGCTGCGCTCGGCGATGCAGGAGGCCCTGCGCAACCGGCGACCGACGCTGATCAACGCGGTGATCGACGAGACGGCGGGTACCGAAAGCGGCCGCATCACCAGCCTCAACCCCACCGCCAAGAAGAAGTAGCGGCGAGAAGCGACAGCAACGGCGAGAAGCGGCAGCGTGCAGTGACGGCGCTGCCGGTCACCTGCCCGGTGGCAGGGCGGTCCGCCGCAACACGGAGATTCCCATGCAGGCTCTGAAGGACGTCCGCATCCTCGACATGACCCATGTGCAGGCCGGCCCGACCTGCTCGCAACTGCTCGCCTGGATGGGGGCGGACGTGATCAAGTTCGAGCCGCCGCAGGGCGACGCCACCCGCGGGCAGTTGCGCGACGTCCCCGGTGCGGACAGCCTCTACTTCACGATGCTCAACTGCAACAAGCGCTCGATCACGGTCAACATGAAGACCGCCGAGGGCAAGCAGGTGTTCACCGACCTGCTCAAGGTCTGCGATATCGTGATGGAGAACTTCGGACCGGGCGTGCTCGACCGCTTCGGGTTCACCTGGGAGCGCATCCACGAGATCAACCCGCGCATCGTGATGGGCTCGATCAAGGGCTTCGGCTCCAGCGGCCCCTACGCCGACTTCAAGGCCTACGAGAACGTCGCGCAGGCGATGGGCGGTGCGATGAGCACGACCGGCATCCCCGAAGGCCCCCCCTACGTGACCGGCGCCCAGATCGGCGACTCCGGCACCGGCCTGCACCTGGCCATCGGCCTGCTGGCCGCGCTCCATCAGCGCGACCGCACGGGCGTGGGCCAGTATGTCGAGGTCGCGATGATGGACGGGGTGATGAACCTCTGCCGCGTGAAGTGGCGCGATCACCAGCGCCTGTGGCACGGACCGCTGGCGGAGTACTCGGTCGGCACCCACAAGGGCATGGGCGAGACGCCGCGGGCGGGCAACGATTCGGGCGGCGGGCAACTGGGCAACGCGATCCGCTGCGCGCCCGGCGGTCCGAACGACTTCATCTACATCGTCGTCCAGGAGGCGGTGTGGTCGGCGCTTGCGCAGCGCATCGGACCCGAGGTCAACGAGCCCGATCTTGCGACCGATCCCCGGTTCTCGACCATCGACGAGCGTCGGCGCAACCAGACCTCGATGTGGGAGCTGATCGGCGAGTTCGCGCGGCGGCACAGCAAGCGCGAGATGATGGCGATCCTGAACGAACTCGACGTGCCCTGCGGGCCGATCATGTCCACCCAGGACCTGTTCGAGGACGAACACGTCCGCGGGCGCGAGATGATGGTCGAACTCGATCATCCGCAGCGCGGTCGCTGGTACAACGTCGGGATGCCGATCAAGCTGTCGGACTCGCCGGCGCGCATCGAGCGCTCGCCGCTGCTGGGCGAACACACCGACCAGGTGCTGTCCTCGGTGCTGGGCTACGACGCCGCGCGCGTCGAGCAGTTGCGCGCGGCGGGCGCCTTCTCGGCGCCGCCGAAGAAGGCGAAGTGATCCCCGGGGCGGACGGCCACGGGCCGCGCGCCCCCTGATTCGCATACGGAGAGACAGTCCATGAAGGTCGTGATCATCGGTCAGCAGGACTTCGGCAAGTCGGTGCTGGAGGCGTTCCTGAAGCGCGGAGACACGGTGGCCGCGGTGTTCTGCGCCCCGGAGAAGGCCGGTGGCAAGCCCGACCCGCTCAAGACGGCGGCGCTCGAGGCGGGGCTGGCCGTGCACCAGTTCCCGTCGCTCAAGAGCCCCGAGGCCGAGGCCGCGATGCGCGCGCTCGACGCGGACATCGGCATCATGGCCTACGTGCTGCAGTTCGCCCCGCAGTCGTTCGTGAACATCCCGCGGCTGGGCACCATCCAGTACCACCCGTCGCTGCTGCCGCTCTATCGCGGGCCGTCGTCGATCAACTGGCCGATCATCCGGGGCGATACCCGCACCGGACTCACGATCTTCCGCCCGACCGACGGTCTGGACGAGGGACCGGTCATCCTGCAGAAGACCTGCGAGATCGGACCCGACGAGACGATCGGCGAGGTCTACTTCAACAAGCTCTACCCGATGGGCGTGGCGGCGATGGTCGAGGCCGCCGACCTCGTGGTCGGCGGACGCCATGTCGAAACGGTCCAGGATGAATCCCGGGCGACCTACGAGGGCTGGTGCCGGGAGGCGGAGGCACGCATCAACTGGGCCAACCACGTCGACCAGGTCTACAACCTGATCCGCGGCTGCAATCCGGCCCCGGGTGCATGGACCACCGTGAACGGTCGCAAGCTGCAGATCTTCGAGGCGCGGCGCCATCCCTACCGCCGGTTCGGCGACACGGTCGGAAAAGTCGGCGAGGTGACAGAGGTGACGGCCGACAGTTTCAAGGTGGGCTGCCAGGGCGGGCGGATCGAGGTCCTGCGAGTCAAGCCCGACGAGGGGCGCAAATGCGGCGCCGGTGAATTCGCCGCCGCCGGCGGGGTTGCTGCCGGGGCTTTCCTCGGTACCTGAGTCCGTCGTCCGCACCGGGCGGACACCCTCCGCCGCACGGTGCTCCCGATCGCCGGTCCGCGGCATGGTGCGCGGTGGCGCGATCGTCTACAATCCATTCGGAATCATGCACTTTGCGAGCGGGGCGGGGAAAGCGCATGAACGAATGACCGTGCGCGTGCGGGCGCGTGCACGGTCCGGACGGACGAGGGTCACGGTCGCCCCGCGCGACTGCCATGCATCGCGGGCCTAAAGAGTGTCCGTGACGGGTCGCCAATAAGGATTGCCGGACGACGGGCGGCATCGGGCCGATCCGGAAGACGGGTGCAGGCGAGGAGCCTGCCGCAGGCGGACGTGGGGAAGCATGAAGGCAGCCGGATTCTGGAAAAGCGACGGTTTCATCGGCGCGGCGATCGCGCTGGTGCTGGCCGTGCTGTCCGGGGGCGAACTGCTGCAGGCCCTGGACCGCAAGGCCTACGACCTCGGCGTCCGGCTGTCCTCCGCTGAGCCTTCGCCCCAGGTGGCGGTGATCGCCATCGACGACACCAGTATCGCGAACATCGGGCGCTGGCCGTGGCCGCGCGATGTCCACGCGCGGATGACCGACATCCTCACCCGCGCGCAGGCGAAGGTCATCGGCAACACGGTCTTCTTCACCGAACCGCAGTTCGACCCGGAGCGAAACCCCGCCCATGCGGGCATCGTGAAACTGCGCGAAGTGCTGTCCGGGCCTGCGCTCTCGGCCGTGGGCGGGGCCGCGGGTGCGGAACTCGCGCAGGCGGGGGAGATCCTGGGTACGGTCGAGGCCGGACTCAACACCGATCGCACGCTGGCCGCCAGCATTCGCGCCAGCGGCTCGACCCTCCTGCCGATGGTCTTCCAGCAGTTCGACCGCGAGCCTTTGGGCAATCCGGACCGGCCGCTGCCCGCGTTCGTCACGGCCAATGCCGTCACCGCCGCGCCGGGACAGGGTTCGCTGCCGGTCTCCGCCCTGGGGCCGATCGTCCCGATCGCCGAGGTCGGCGGCGCGGCCGCCGGGGTCGGGCACCTCAACTACTACCTCGATATCGACGGAGCGGTGCGAACCGACGCGCTCGTGGTGCGCCATTACGAGCAGTTCTTTCCCTCCCTTGCGCTGCTGCTCGCCGCGCGCAGCCTGAACCTCGGCCCGCGCGATATCCAGGTCGTCCCCGGGGAGGGCGTGCGGCTGGGTCGACTCGCCATCCGCACCGATGACCGCCTGCTCATGCACTCGTTCTTCTATCGCGGCGCCGAGGGCAAGCCGGCGTTCGCCCCCGATTCGTTCTACGACGTGCTGACCGGTCGCATCCCGCCCGAGAAGTACCGCGGGAAGATCGTGATCATCGGCCCGACGGCGGCCGGTGTCGGCTCGCTGCTGGTCACCCCGATCGCCACCGACCTGCCCGGCGTGATGACGCTGGCGCACTCGGTGTCGAGCATCCTCCAGGAAAACTTCTTCGTCGCCCCCGCCTGGGGCGAGGCGGTGCGCTGGGCGGCCTTCGCAGCCGTGCTGGCGTATCTCGTGCTGCTGCTGCCTCGCCTGAAGGCGGCGACCGGGGCGGCGATCACCGCGGCCCTGTTCGCGCTGGCGCTGGCTGCCCACTTCGGCCTGATGGTCGGGCAGTCGACCTGGGTGCCGCTGATGCTGCCGCTCACCCTGCTGCTGCTGGGGCACCTTGCGTTGACGACCCGACGCTTCCTGCTCACCGAGCGCGGCAAGGAGCGCTCGGATGTCGATCTCGCGCATACCAACCGCATGCTGGGCCTGGGCTACCAGGGCCAGGGCCAGCTCGACATGGCCTTCGACTGCTTCCGCAAGCTGCCGGTCGAGGATTCGGTGCTGGAACTGCTCTACAACCTCGGACTCGACTACGAGCGCAAGCGGCAGTTCAACAAGGCCGAGTCGGTGTTCCGCTACATCGCCGACTACAACCCGAAATTCCGTGACATCGCCGAGCGCAGCCAGCGGGCGGTCCAGATGCAGAACACGGTCATCCTCGGGGCGGGGACGCAGCACCCCGGAGGGGCGCTGGTGATCGGCGCGGGCGCCGAGAAGCCGCGCCTGGGACGCTTCGAAGTCGAGCGCGAACTGGGCAAGGGCGCGATGGGAGTCGTGTACCAGGGGCGCGACCCGAAGATCGGCCGCGTGGTGGCGATCAAGACCATGGCGCTCGCCCAGGAGTTCGAGGGCGACGAGCTCGCCGAGGTCAAGGAACGGTTCTTCCGCGAGGCCCAGACCGCCGGACGGCTGGCGCATCCGAACATCGTGACGATCTACGACGCGGGCGAGGAGCACGATCTCGCGTTCATCGCGATGGAGTTCCTGAAGGGGCGCGACCTCGTCGAATTCACCCGCCCGGATGCCCTGCTGCCCCTGCCGCTGGTGCTGTCGATCGGCGCACGGGTGGCCGAGGCGCTCGCCTACGCGCACCGCAACAACGTGGTGCACCGGGACGTGAAGCCTGCGAACATCATGTACGAGCGCGAGTCCGACACCGTGAAGGTCACCGACTTCGGCATCGCGCGCATCACCGACTCCAGCCGCACCAAGACCGGCATGGTGCTGGGCACGCCGTCCTACATGTCGCCCGAGCAGCTCTCGGGGCAGAAGGTCGATGGACGCTCCGACCTGTTCTCCCTGGGGGTGATGATCTACCAGCTTGCCTGCGGCCAGCAGCCCTTCCGCGGCGATTCGATGGCGCAATTGATGTTCCGCATCGCCAACGAGGAGCCGGCCGAACTCTCGGCGGTCCGCGCCGAGGCGCCCGCCTGCCTCGTGTCCCTGCTCAAGACCGCGCTCGCCAAGCAGCCCGAGCTGCGTTTCGCGACGGGCGACGAGATGGCCGCCGCGCTGCGAGCCTGCCTGGCCACCCTGCCGTCCGCGCCCGTGCGCCCGGCCTGATTCCGATCCCGACGATTACCGGATTCCCGACGTGCCCCAAGTTCCCGATCTCACCAGCGCGCTCGCCATGGCTTACTGTTCAGACCCTGGCATGGTCCGCTCCCACAACGAGGATAGCGTCGCGATCGATCCGCAGATCGGTCTCGCGGTACTGGCCGACGGCATGGGCGGCTACAACGCCGGCGAGGTCGCCAGTGGCATCGCGGTGGAGATGATCCGCGAGGGTGTCGGGAAGGCGCTGGCCGAGCCGCACGCACCTGCGCGCGACGCAGCCGAGGCCGTCGCGCGTACCGAGCGGATCATGCGCGAGCAGGCCACGCGGGCGAACGGGTCCATCCACCAGTCGGCGCTCACGCAGCCCCAGTACGCAGGCATGGGCACCACCCTGGTCTGCGCGCTGTTCTCGATGAACCGCGTGACCGTCGGTCATATCGGCGACTCCCGGCTGTATCGTCTTCGAGGCGACAGCTTCGAGCAGATCACGCGTGATCACTCGCTCCTGCAGGAGCAGATCGACAGCGGCATGATCTCGCGGGAAGATGCCCGGCATTCGATGAACAAGAACCTGGTGACGCGGGCGCTGGGCGTCGATCCGGTCGTCGAGACCGAGATCCACACGTATCCGGTGATTCCGGGCGACATCTACCTGATGTGCTCGGACGGACTCTCCGACATGATCCCCGATGCCGAGATCCACAGCACGCTGGACACCCTGAAGGCGAACCTGCAGCTCGCGGCCGACCAGCTGGTGCAGATGGCGAACGACTACGGCGGGCGGGACAACGTGTCGGTGATCCTGGTCCACGTGAAAGGCCGGTTCTCGGGCGAGACCGGCTGGATGTCCCGTTTCATGTCTTGGCTCAAATAGGGTATAAGGGGTAGGCCATGGCGAAGCTCATCATCAGCGTCGACGGACAGGTTCTGGACGAGGTCGAACTCGTCAAGGAGCGCACGTCGATCGGGCGCAAGCCGCACAACGACGTGCGGATCGAGAACCTCGCGGTCAGCGGCGAGCACGCCGTGATCGTCACCATCCTCAACGATTCGTTCCTGGAAGACCTGGGGAGCACGAACGGCACGACCGTCAACGGCAACCCGGTCAAGAAGCACTTCCTCCAGCACAACGACGTCGTCGAGATCGGCAAGTACAAGCTCAAGTACATCAACGAGAAGGCCTCGCAGGCGCCCTCGGGCGACTTCGAGAAGACGATGGTGCTCCGGCCTGCGGCCCGGCCTGCGGGTCCCACGTCCACGTCGGTCGCCGCCGGAGCCGATGCGACCGTCACGCGCGCCGGCCCGATGCCGATGGCCGATCCCGCTGCGGTGATCCGCGCCGCGACCGAGGTCTCCAGCAGCATCGAGTCCGCGTCCGCGGAAGCCACGATGGCCCCGGGGGCCGCGATGGCCCCGGCTGCCGCGCCGGTGTCCCCGCCGCCGGCACCCGCCCCGACTTTCGCGCCGGTCACCACTCCGCCCGCATCCCAGCCGCCCGCGGCCATCCAGATCCTCACCGGTCCCGGAGCGGGCAAGGAACTGGACCTGGTCAAGAATCTGACCACGCTGGGCAAGCCGGGCGTGCAGGTTGCGGTGATCACCAAGCGCCCGCACGGATTCTTCATCACCCATGTCGAAGGGGCCCAGTTTCCCCGGGTCAACGGCGTGCCGCTCGACGCCCAGCCGCGCCAGCTGAACGACCACGACATCATCGAACTGGCCGGGGTCAAGATGGAGTTCTTCCTCAAGCCCGCGTGATGGCGCTGGCGGGGCCCGCGTCCGCGCGGTCTCCGCGTTCGGGTCCACCAGGGTGACGGGATGCGCAACCAGCTAGCCAGGTTACTGCTCGGGCTCGGTCTGGTCGCCGCCTTCATGGCGCATGCGGCCGGCTGGTTGCGCCTGCCGCTCATCGAGCGGCTGGAGGCCATTGCCTACGATACCCGCCTGCGCCTGACCATGCCCGGCGGGCTGGATCCTCGGATCGTGATCGTCGACATCGACGAGCGCAGCCTGCAGGCCGAGGGACGGTGGCCGTGGCCACGCGACCGGGTGGCCAAGCTGGTCGACGAACTGTTCGACCGCTACCAGGCGAGCGTGGTCGGATTCGACATCGTGTTCGCCGAGCCGGACGACAGTTCCGGGCTCGGGCGCCTGGAGGCCCTCGCGCAGGCGGAACTGCGCGGCGTCCCCGGGTTCGAGTCCCTGCTGCGAGAGCTGCGTCCGCGGCTCGAGCACGACCGTCAGCTCGCCGCCCGCCTCGAGGGACGGCCGGTCGTGCTCGGCTACTACTTCTCCGCCCAGGGCAGCAGCGCAGGCGACAAGCCGCTCAGGATCGGGGCGCTGCCGGCGCCGGTCATCGCTCCCGGCACCTTCGCCGGCCGGGGCATCCGGTTCACGCGCTGGGAGGGTTACGGCGCCAATCTTCCGGCGCTCCAGCAGGCCGCGAAATCGGCCGGGCACTTCAACCAGCTGGCCGACGCCGACGGAGTGGCGCGCCGCGTACCCATGCTCGCCGAATACTCGGGCGCCTACTACGAGTCCCTCTCGCTCGCGATGATGCGGCTGCTGCTGGGCTCGCCGCCCGTCGAGCCCGGCTATCCGTCGTCATCCGCCCTGTCGCGGGGGTACGCAGGGCTCGAGTGGCTCAACGTCGGACCCCTGCGCATACCCGTCGACGAGCAGGTCAGCGCCTACGTCCCCTACCGGGGCGGGCGCGGCAGCTTCCCGTACGTGTCGGCCACCGATGTGCTGTCGGGCAAGGCAGACCCGGCCGTGCTGTCGCGGCGCATCGTCCTGGTGGGCACCAGCGCCCCCGGGCTGTTCGATCTGCGCTCGACCCCGGTCGACCCGATCTACCCCGGGGTGGAAATCCACGCCAACCTGATCGCCGGGATGCTCGACGGCTCGATCCGGCAGCGTCCGCCCTACGTGATGGGAGCCGAGTTCCTGCTGCTCGCCGTGCTGGGGATAGGTCTGGTGGCCGCCCTCGCGCGGTTGTCGCCGCTGCGATCCAGCCTGCTCGCTGCCGGGGCGCTGATCCTGCTGGTCGCCCTCGACGCGGTGGTCTGGCGCTGGGGCCAGCTGATCCTGCCCATCGCCTCCGGCGTCGTCCTGGTGCTGCTGCTCTTCGCCGCGAACATGGCGTGGGGCTTCTTCGTCGAGGCGCGCGGCAAGCGGCAGATCACCGGACTGTTCGGACAGTACGTGCCACCGGAGCTCGTCGACGAGATGGCCCGCCATCCCGACCGCTTTTCGATGGAGGGCGAAAGCCGCGAGATGACCGTGCTGTTCAGCGACGTGCGCGGCTTCACGAGCATTTCCGAGGGGCTGGACCCGCGCGAACTGTCCCGGCTCATGAACGAGTTCCTGAGTCCGCTCACCCGGGTCATCCACGGCTATCGCGGCACGATCGACAAGTACATGGGTGACGCAATCATGGCGTTCTGGGGAGCCCCGCTGGACGATCCCGACCATGCGGCCCACGCGGTCGAGGCCGCGCTTGAAATGCAGCGGACATTATCCGCGCGGCAAGCCGACTTCGCCGCGCGTGGCTGGCCGCCGATCCGGATCGGGGTCGGACTGAATACGGGCCGCATGAGCGTCGGCAACATGGGTTCCGATATCCGGGTGGCCTATACCGTGATGGGTGACGCGGTCAACCTGGCGTCACGCCTCGAGGGAATCACAAAGGAATACGGCGCTGATATCATCGTTTCGGAGTCGGTGTGCCAGGCGGCGCCCGGCTTCGTCTACATGGAACTGGACCGCGTCCGGGTCAAGGGCAAGGACACGCCCGTGGCCATCTTCGAGCCGCTCGGGCGTCGGGGCGAGGTGGACCGTTCGCTGCTGGATCCGCTGTCTCTGTTCCAGCGAGCGCTCGAGCACTTCCGCAGCCAGAACTGGGACATGGCGGAGGTGCAGTTGCTCAATCTCCACAAGCGGTTCCCCGAGCGCAGGCTCTACTCGCTGTACCTCGAGCGCATCGAGGCGTTCCGGATCGCGCCCCCGCCGCCCGGCTGGGACGGGGTGTGCACGTTCACCACCAAGTGACAGCGAGGGCACGATGAAGTTGCGTGTGCTGGGCTGCAGCGGCGGAATCGGCGAGGGCCTGCGCACGACCTCGTTCGCCATCGACGCCGACACGCTGCTCGACGCCGGCACGGGTGTCGGCGACCTTTCGCTCGAGCAACTCGCGCGCATCGACCATGTGTTCGTATCGCACGCCCACCTCGACCACGTGGCGGCGTTGCCGCTGATGCTCGACACCGTCGGCTGGATGCGGCCGGCCCCGGTGACCGTCTACGCGCTGCCGGCGGTGGTCGATGTGCTGCGCCGGCATCTGTTCAACTGGCACCTGTGGCCGGACTTCACCTGCATCCCGAGCGAGGCGGCGCCCTGGCTGCGTTTCCAGCCGGTCGAGATCGGCCAGCCGGTGGACATCGGCGGCGGGCGCATCGCGCGAGCCCTGCCTGCGCACCATGTGGTGCCGGCGGCAGGCTGGCACCTCGACAGCGGTCGGGGCAGCCTGGTCTACACCGGGGACACCACGGTCAACGACGAGTTCTGGCCGAGGGTGAACGCGATCGCGAACCTGCGCCACCTGATCATCGAGACCGCCTTCAGCAACCGCGAGCAGGAACTCGCCCGCGTGTCCAGGCACCTGTGCCCGGAGATGCTGGGCCGCGAACTCGATCGGCTGGAGCGTTCCGCGTAAATCCACATCACGCACCTCAAGCCCGGCGAATACGAGGCGATCATGGAAGAGGTCCAGGCCTGTGCCGGCCACCACGAGCCGCGGATGCTCGCGGGTGGCGAGGAACTGGAATTCTAATGCGTACCGAAGCCCCCCCGACCACGAACTCCTCCCCCCGTCCTCACCCCAATCCCCCGCATCCGGAGGCTGGCCGATGAGCAGCGTGCTCGAACCGAAAGCGACGGCGGCCCGCGCCGGCACCGGTGCCGGTCCCGCCAACGACCCGCTCGCCGAGCGGCTGCGGTTCTCGCAACGCCTGCAGGCGGTCACCAACCGCATCCATGCGGCCGGGGAACTCGAGGAGATCATGGTCGAGCTGTCGCAGGAAATCTGCGATCTGTTCGAGGCCGACCGGCTGACGATCTACGTGGTGACCGAAGACGGCAACTCGATCGTCTCCAAGGTCAAGACCGGACTGAACTCCTTCCGCGACATCAAGCTGCCGATCAACGAACAGAGCATCGCCGGGTTCGCCGGAAGCAGCCGGCGCATCCTCAACATCAGCGACGTCTACGACGAGCGGGAACTGGCTCGCCACAGCCCGCAACTGCGCTTCCTGAAGGAAGTGGACAAGCGCACCGGATACCGGACCCGCCAGATGCTGGCGGCGCCGATCTTCGATACTGCACGCCAGAAACTGGTCGGCGTGATGCAGGTCATCAACTCGCGCTCCGGACAGTCCTTCCCCGCGGCGGCCGAGGACGGGGCGCGCCAGCTGTCCGAGACGCTGGCCATTGCGCTGCAGCAGCGGCAGAAGGCCGGAGCGGTCAAGCTGCGCGGCAAGTACGACCAGCTGGTGGTCGAGGGCGTGCTGTCGGCCGACGAGATGGAACTCGCGCAGCGCTCGGCCCGGCGCAAGAACATCGATCTCGAGGACGTACTGATCGACGAGTTCCAGGTCAAGGTCGGTGCGATCGGCGAGGCGCTGGCCGCTTTCTTCCAGGCGCCCTACGAACCCTATCGCGGCGATCGCCTCAAGCCGATGGACCTGCTGAAGAACATCCGGCGCGAGTTCGCGGAGTCCAGCGGTTGGGTGCCGATCGAGGAGACGCCAGCCGGGGTCGTCGCGCTGTCCACCGATCCGGAGCGGCTGCGCGGCTCGCGCATGGTCCACAACATCTTCCCGCGCTCCAAGGTCGTCTACGCGGTGACGACGAAGCGGGAATTTGTCGCGACCATGGACCAGATGTTCGGCGGCGGCGGCGGGTCGGGGATCGTGGGCGCCGAGGCGCTGCTCGACGATCCCAGTTCGGCGGCCGACCTGCTCTCGGAACTGGGCGACGACGAGGTGATCGAGGAGTCCGCGGGCGAGGCCTCCGCGGCATCCGACAACGAAGTGGTGAAGCTGGTCAACAAGATCATCGTCGACGCCTACAAGCAGGGGGCGTCGGACATCCACATCGAGCCCGGCCCCGGCAAGCAGAAGACCCTGGTGCGATTCCGGCGCGACGGTTCGCTGATGAACTACGTGGAGATCCCGTCGAGCTATCGCTCGGCGGTCGTCGCGCGCCTGAAGATCATGTGCGACCTCGACATCTCCGAGAAGCGGCGTCCGCAGGACGGCAAGATCAAGTTCAAGAAGTTCGGTCCGCTGGACATCGAGCTGCGGGTGGCGACCATTCCCAGCCAGGGGGGCGTCGAGGACATCGTGATGCGGATCCTCGCCGCCGGCGAGCCGATTCCGCTCGACAAGCTCGGGCTGTCGGAGCACAACCTCAACAACCTCAAGGCCACGGTCACCAAGCCCTACGGGCTGTTCTTCGTCTGCGGGCCTACCGGCTCGGGCAAGACCACCTCGCTGCACTCGGTGCTGGGCTACATCAACACGCCCGAGACCAAGATCTGGACGGCCGAGGACCCGGTCGAGATCACCCAGCGCGGCCTGCGCCAGGTGCAGATGAACCCCAAGGCTGGCCTCACGTTCGCCACCGCGATGAAGGCCTTCCTGCGCGCCGACCCGGACGTGATCATGGTCGGCGAGATGCGCGACAAGGAGACGGTCGCCATCGGCATCGAGGCCTCGCTGACCGGACACCTGGTGTTCGCCACGCTGCACACCAACAGCGCGCCGGAGTCGATCATCCGGCTGCTCGACATGGGCATGGATCCGTTCAACTTCGCCGACGCGCTGCTCGGGATCCTGGCACAGCGCCTGGCCAAGCGCCTGTGCGCCAAGTGCAAGCGACCGCACGTGGCGACCGACGAGGACGTGCAGCGCCTGCTCGACGAGTACTGCCATGAGCTGCGCCAGACCGATACCTGGAAGAAGGATCCGCAGGCGGCTGCCGCGATGGTCCTGGCCGACTGGAAGCGCCTGTTCGCCAACGAGCGCGGCGAGTTCATGCTCTACACGAAGGCCGGTTGCGATACCTGTGGCGGATCCGGATACAAGGGACGGGTCGGCCTGCACGAACTGCTGCTTGGCACCGATCGCATCAAGAAGGCGATCCAGGAGCATGCCCGGGTCGCCGAGATGTTCGCGATCGCGCTCGACGAGGGCATGCGAACGCTCAAGATGGACGGCATCGAGAAGGTGATGGCGGGCATTACCGACATCCAGCAGGTTCGAGCGGTCTGCATCAAGTAGCCACGGGACGTCCTGCGATGGTGCACCAGTCGATCCCGCCGGCGGGTTCCGGAGCCGGCGATGACCTGCTCCGGAGGCTGGAGTTCCTCAACGAGGTCGGGGTCGCGCTCTCGGGCGAGAAGGACATCGACCGGCTGCTCGAGTCCATCCTGGTGGCGGCCAAGCGCCTTGCCCGCGCCGACGGCGGGACGCTCTACCGGATGGGCGAGGATCGCCGCTCGCTGCGCTTCGAGATCGTGCGCACCGACTCGCTGGGCATCGCGCTGGGCGGCAGCACGGGCGAGCGGGTGCCCTTCCCGCCGGTGCCGCTCTACGACGAGGCGGGGGGCGAGAACCTGCACAACGTCGCCGCCTGCGCGGTGCTGCAGCAGCGCACGGTGGTGATCGACGACGCCTACACCGCGGAGGGGTTCGATTTCTCCGGCACCCGGGCGTTCGACGCCCGGACGGGGTATCGATCCCGATCCTTCCTCACGGTGCCGATGCGCAACCACGAGGACGAGATCATCGGAGTGCTGCAGCTGATCAACGCCGGCGGCGGGAACGACGAGGGCGCCGGATTCACCGACACCGATCGCCGGCTGGCCGAGTCGCTGGCCTCGCAGGCGGCGGTGGTGCTGACCAACCGCCTGCTGATCGACCGCCTCGAGCACCTGTTCGAGTCGTTCATCGGGCTGATCAACGCCGCGATCGACGACAAGTCGCCCTACACCGGTGGCCACTGCGAGCGGGTACCGCTGCTCACCATGCTGCTGGCCGATGCGACCGCCCGCACGACCGAGGGGCCGCTCGCCGGGTTCACGATGGACGAGCAGCAGCGCTACGAACTTCGCATCGCCTCGCTGCTGCACGACTGCGGCAAGGTCACCACGCCGGTGCACGTGGTGGACAAGGCGACCAAGCTCGAGACCCTGTTCGACCGCATCCACCTGGTCGATACCCGGATCGAACTGGCGCGCCGCGAGGCCGAGGTCGAGCACCTGCGCGCCCTGCTCGCGGCGCGCGAGCAGGGTCGTCCCGAGCCGGACGAGCGGGCGTTGCAGGCCCGGCTGCACGCGCTCGCCGAGGCCCGGGCGTTCCTGCGCCACGTCAACATCGGGGGCGAGGCGATGTCCGCGGCCGACCAGCAGCGGGTGCGTGATCTTGCGGCGGGCTGGCAGGTCACCGACGCTGCGGGGGAGCGGGTGCCCCTGCTCACCGCCGACGAAGTGGAGAACCTCACCATTGCCCGTGGCACGCTCAACACGGCCGAGCGCCAGGTGATCAACCGGCACATCGAGCTCACGATCCAGATGCTCGAAGCGCTGCCCTGGCCGCGGCACCTGCGCAACGTGCCCGAGTTCGCCGGTGGCCACCACGAGCGGATGGACGGCAAGGGCTATCCGCGGGGCCTCACCGGCGACCAGATGTCGGTCCAGGCGCGCATGATGGCGATCGCCGATGTGTTCGAGGCGCTCACCGCACGCGACCGGCCGTACAAGCCGGGCAAGACGCTGACCGAGGCGCTGACGATCCTCGGCCAGATGAGCCTCGGGGGGCATATCGACCCCGATCTCTTCGATGTCTTCGTCCGCGAGCGGGTGTACGCCGAGTACGCACGGCAGTTCATGAATCCGGAGCAGATCGACGAGGTCGTCGAGGCGGCGATCCCCGGGTATCGGGGAGCGGCCGGAAAGTGACGTTTTGTGTCACCTTCTGCCGCTGAGCGTCGTCTGTTCTGAAGAAAAAAGCTGAAGAATCCGTCCCAGTCTATTGTTCTTTTTGAGGTTTTCTGGGAGCATCATGGCTGGCATGTCGCTTGCAAGTATGCCTGCCGTAACGATTGATGCGTTACCGGACCCCAACAACGACAAGGAGCACTACCGATGAAGACGGTTCAGAAGGGTTTTACCCTGATCGAACTGATGATCGTGGTCGCGATCATCGGCATCCTCGCGGCCATCGCGATTCCCCAGTACCAGGACTACGTGACCCGCTCGCGCTGGGCGACGGCGATCACCGAGACCGCGTCGCTGCGCACCGCGATCGCCGAGTGCCTGCAGATCAACGGCGGCAACGCGACCGTCTGCGTCACGAACACCAATCTTGGGTTCACCAATGCCTTGCCGACCGCGACGGGTAACGGCATCGCGATCGCGGCGCCGTCCGGAAACGGGACCGGGCCGCTCGGTGCCACGGTGGAGGTCGAACTGGGTACTGGTAGTGCGGGCCCCGGCGGCTGTACCGTGATGATGCGCGGCACCGTGGCCGAGACCGGCGTGCGCTGGACGTACGGCCATTCGGGTGCAAACTGCTCGCAGTCGCGCTCCGGCTTCGCCAAGGGTACCTGATCGTCCCTCGGTCCAGCCTTGCTGGACCACCGGGTACCGACCGATGCCCCCGGAGATCGTCCGGGGGCATCTGTTTTTCATGGCGGCGACTTGCCGAGCGGCTCGGCGCGGGTACCGACGCCGCGTCCGCGTGGATCCGGATTCCGAGTGAAGGCCGTCGATCTCGTGCTCGGTGTCGGCGCCGTTGCCCTGATCGCGGCCACCGGGGTGCTGTTGCCCGGCCTGCTCGACTGGCATGACTCGCAGCGGGTATGGCTGGGCGCGCTGCTGATTGCCGCGGCGGCTCCGGTCGCGATCCATCGGCGGCACCCTGGAGCGGTGATGGCCCACGCGAGCCGGTGGGGAACCGGCACGTGGGTCGGGCTGCTGCTGGTGGCCGCCTTCGGCACGGCCTCGGCGTCGGCATCGGGCTTTGTCCGGCTCGCGCTGCTGGAGGTCGCGACCGCCGCGCTGCTGGTGCTCGTGATGCTCACGGTGATGGTGGCCCGCGAGCAGCGGCCGCCCCGGTTCGACCGCGGGATGCCCGGTATCCTGGCGGTCGCCACGGCCGGCACGGTGGCTCCTTTCCTGGTGGCCTGGGCATCGGCCCTCGGGAATCCGGGCGGGTATGTGTCCACCCAGGTCTGGCAGCACGGTTTCTCGAACCCCCGATTCCTCGGCCAGTTCCAGACGCTCACGCTCCCGCTCGTCGTCACCCTCTGCACCCTGTCGTGGATGACCGGTTATCGCCGGGTCGGGGTCTGGCTGGTGCTGCTGGGGGGCTGGTTGCTCGCCCTGTTCACCGCCACCCGCGCGACCTGGTACTCGCTGGCGCCAGCCGTGGCCCTGGTCGCGCTGCTCGCGCCCCGGCAGGTGTTCCGCCTGCTCGTGCCTGCGGTCGTCTCGCTGGCGGTGGCCGTTCCCCTCGCCTGGCTGATGTTCGACGTGCTGCCGGCGCGGCTGGCGGGCGCCGAGTCGGGCGCGGTCGGTGCGTTCGCCGCTCGCGTGGCCGATCCCCTGAACCTGAGCCTGCGCGACGTGCTCTGGACACGCGCGCTCGACCTGGTTCGCGAGGTCCCGCTGCTCGGGATCGGGCCGATGGGGCTCGCGCTGGACCCCAGTCCGGTCGCCGCCCATCCCCACTCCGCGCCTCTGCAACTCGCGGCGGAGTGGGGCGTGCCCGCGATGCTGGCGTTCGGGATCGCCGCCGCTTTCGCAGGGCTGCGCCTGATCGCCGGTTACCGCAGGCTGCTTGCTGCCGGCAATGCCCAGGAGGCGGATCGCGACCGGCAGGCGCTCGCCACCGGATTGATGGTCGCGCTGTGCGCCGCTGCCATCCACGCGCAGGTCGACGGCCTGCTGGTG
>Ga0315900_10003174_pt1 | contig 24290 bp, 23 predicted proteins | sample LakEriMetagenome_FD_203521 | JGI IMG/M metagenome (GOLD analysis project Ga0315900, IMG submission 203521) | Freshwater fungal communities from buoy surface, Lake Erie, Ohio, United States - Buoy 12 MA114 | ecosystem: Environmental > Aquatic > Freshwater > Lake > Lake biofilm | place: USA: Lake... | reverse complement strand
GTGCATATCGCGCAGCTGCCCAACATCCTGGTCGTGCACCCCTCGGTGCCGGCGCAGAACGTGGCGGAGTTCATCGCGCATCTGCGCGCCAATCCGGACCGGCTGAGCTACTCCTCCACCGGCCCAGGCTCTTCCAGCCACCTGGCGATGGAGCTGTTCATGAGCATGAGCGGCACGCGCATGACGCATGTGCCCTATCGCAGCTCCGGCCAGGCGCTGATCGACCTGACGGCGGGGCGCGTGCAGGCCACGCTCGACAGCTTCGCGGCGATCATCCCGGCGGTGCGCGCGGGCAATCTCCGCCTGCTTGGCATCTCCACCGAGCGCGCGCTGGAGGACCACCCGGAGATCCCGCCCATCGCCGCCACCCTGCCGGGCTATGAGGGCACGACGCTGCTCTACATGGTGGGCCCGGCCGGCATGCCGGCACCGGTGGTGGCCCGGCTCAACGCCGTCTTCAACGAGGTGCTGGCCCTGCCGCGCATCCGCGAGCGCTTCCGCGAGATGGGCATGGCGGCCTCCGGCGGCACGCCGGAGGAACTCGCGGTGGTGATCGCCGAGGGCCGCGCGAAATGGCGCGGCGTGATCCAGCGCGCCAATGTGAAGCTCGACTGATGACCCTCTCCACCTGCCGCTTCGACCTCATTGAGGGCGTTGCCACCATCACGCTCGACCGCCCGCCGGTGAATGCGCAGAACCGCGCGCTGCGCGAGGAACTGACCCGGCTGCTCGATGCCTGCTCGGACCGCGCCGATGTGCGCTGCGTGGTGCTGACCGGGGCGGGCAACAGCTTCTCCGCCGGCGCCGACATCAAGGAACGCGTCGGCCTGGTGAAGGAGCCCGGCGACTATGTCTCGCACAACCGCCTGACGCGGGAGTTCTTCTACGCGCCGATGGATTGCCTCAAGCCGGTGATCTGCGCGGCGAACGGGCCGGCGATCGGCGCGGGCTTCGCGCTGATGCTCTCCTGCGACGTGATCTTCGCGGCGGAAGAATGCTGGGTGCAGATGCCCGAGATCGATGTCGGCCTCGCGGGCGGCACGAAGCTGCTGTCGGAGCATTTCTCGCGCTCCATGGCGCGGGCGATGTACTTCACGGGGCGGCGCGTGCCGTCCGGCGAACTCCATCGGCTGGGCCTGATCGAAACGCCGCTGCCGCGCGCGGCGCTGCTGGCGGCGGCGCAGGACATGGCGCGGATCATCGCGGCGAAAAGTCCGCTGGCGGTGCGCGAGATCAAGCGCTCCTTCAACGTCGTCGAGAGCATGCCCTATCGCGAGGCCTATCGCTTCGAGCAGACCATCACCGAACAGCTCTCGCACACCGAGGACGCGCAGGAAGCCCAACGCGCCTTCGTCGAGAAACGCAAACCCGTCTTCAAGGGGAAATAGGATGGCCACAGGCCGCTACACCTCCGACCTGCAGGAAGGCGATCGCTTCGCCCCGATCGATGTCGTGATCAGCCCCTTCCAGGTGCGCGAATACTGCCACGCCAACGAGATGCACCAGGCCTGCTTCCAGAACGAGGCGAACCCCGTGGTGCCGCCGACCATGGTGCATCTGGAGAAGCTGCGCTTCTACACGCTGCATTGCCCCGAGGGCTGCGGGCCGAATGCGCGGGTGCACTACACCTTCGACGTGCGCTGGCACGCGGCGGTGCGCGCGGGGCAGCCCCTGGTGGTCGCGGGCCTGGTCAGCCGGCGCTACATGAAGCGCGGGCGCGAATACATGGATGTGGACATCACCATCCATGCGAAGGAAGGCGGCAGGCTGCTGGTCGAATACCGCGACACGGTCTGCCTCTCCTACCGCGACGCGACGCAGGAGGCCGCGTGATGCTCTGGCAGGAAGGCGACGAGGTGCGCGCCGCGCCGCGCGTGATGACGCGCGAGCGCATGCGCTGGTATGTCGATGCGCTGCCTACCGTCGAGGCGAATGACGGGCGCGTGCATTTCTCCGTGCCCACCATCCATGACGATGACGAATATGCGCGCGGCCAGGGGCTGCCGGGCATCATCTCGGACGGCATGATCTCGACCAACTGGATCCTCGACCTGATGCTGCGCAGCTTCGGCACCGCGGCCCTCGAGACACCGGGCGCGCTGACCACGAAGTTCATCGCGCCGGTCTATGAGGACGTGCCGCTGACCTGCGTGCTGCGCGTGGAATCCGCCACCGCGCTGCCCGAGGGCCGCCGCCACCTCGCGCTCAAGGTCTGGGCCGAGGATAGCGCGGGGAAGATCGTCACCGTCGGCACCGCTGCCGTCACGCTGCCCGCATGATGCCGGGCGTGCTCGAGGGCGTGCGCGTGCTGGACCTCAGCCGCGTCTTCGCCGGTCCGGCGGCCACACAGGTGCTGGGCGATCTCGGCGCCGAGGTCATCAAGGTGGAGGAACCCGGCCGCGGCGATGAGGCGCGCGGCTTCGGCGTGACGCGCGAGGTGATGGCCAATCTCGGCGTCAGCCCCTCCTTCCTCGCGCTCAACCGCAACAAGCGCAGCATCGCGCTGGATCTGAAGGCGCCTGCCGGGCTTGCGCTCGCGCGCAAGCTCGCGCTCTCGGCGGATGTGCTGGTGCATAATTTCCGCCCCGGCGCGATGGAGGCCTGGGGGCTGGGCTGGGAGGATCTGCGCGCCGAAAATCCCCGCCTGATCCATTGCGGCTTCTCCGCCTATGGGGAGGCCGGGCCGCTGCGCGATTTCGGCGCCAATGACGTGGCGCTGCAGGCGCATTCCGGCCTGATGCACCTGACCGGCGAGCCCGACCGCCCGCCCGTGCGCGTCGGCACCGCGGGCATCGACCTGCATGGCAGCCTCGGCATGGTCTGCGCCATCCTCGCCGCGCTGCTGCATCGGGGAAAGACCGGCGCGGGGCAGAAGGTGACGTCCTCCCTGCTGCAATCCTCGGCGCATCTGATGAGCTATTTCTACACCGATTGGTGGCTCGCCGGCACCGAGCACCAGCGCATGGGCACGGCCAACCATTTGAGTGTGCCGAACCAGGTCTTTCCCGCCGCCGATGGCGATGTGGTGATCATCGCGCCTTCCGACGACATGTGGCGCCGGCTTGCCCGCGCGCTGGATCCGGCGCGGCTGGAGCGGCCGGACTACGTCACGGCGATGGACCGGCGCACGCATCGCGTGGCCTTGGTGGAAACGCTCTCGGATGTCACCCGCGCGCTGAGCTGCGACGAGATCCTGCGCCGGCTCGGCGCGGCAAAGGTGAATGTCGCGCGCGTGCACAGCGTGGGCCAGGCGGCGGACCATCCGCAGCTGGAGGCCGCCGGCGCGGTGCTGGCATGGGAGCGCAACGGCCGCACCGAGCACGGCGTCGCGCCGCCCTTCACCCTCACCGCCTCGCCCGTTCAGGTGCGCCGCCCGCCGCCCGCGGTGGGCGAGCATGGCGTGGAGATCCTGCGCGAGTTGGGGCTCGACGAGGCCGCGATCGCGGCGGCGCAGGCGGAGGGCGCCTTCGGCAAGCCGCCGCCGGACTGACCCGGCCGCTACCCCGCCTTGGGCAGCAGCGCCGCGATGCGGTTCAGCCCGGCATCGCGCACGCCCATGGCGCGCAGGTGTTCGACCGTGTTGAGCAGATAGTCGCGGTTCGCCCCCATCTGGCCGACGCCGCGCGCGATGGTCGCGGCGGCCTGCTCGGGCGCGAGCCGATCCACGAAGAGCCGGCAGGCGCGGTTGGCGACATAGGTGACGGCCGGCATGGGCTGAGCGCCGGGCAGGTCGAGCAGCCGCACCGGCAGGACGCGGCGGTGATAGACCACCTCCGCCCCATCGGGCAGTTCGCGGTCATCGAGGTAGTGCAGCACCTCCGCCGCATGGCGCCCCGGCACGCGGAAAGCCACACCCCGGCAGGCGCCGCCGCGATCCAGCCCCAGCACGAGCCCCGGCTGCTCCGGCGTGCCGCGATAGCGGTGCGACCAGAGGCAGAAGCGCCGGTGGAAGCCGCGCAGCAGCGCCGGGTGGCTCCCCGCATGCGCGAAGCCCGGCCGCCAGATCAGCGAGCCATAGCCGAACACATAGAGGTTACCGTCCGGGGCGAGGGACAGCATCTCAATTCCCGTCGGGCTGCGCCTGGCGATAGGGGTGGGTGCGGTAGGTGCCCAGCACGCGCAGATCAGCGGAGAAATAGGCCAGCTCCTCCAGCGCGCGGGCCAGGCCCGGCTCGCCGGGGTGGCCATCGACATCGGCGAGGAACTGCGTCGCCGTGAAGGCGCCGCCGACCATGTAGCTCTCGAGCTTGGTCATGTTCACGCCGTTCGTCGCGAAGCCGCCAAGCGCCTTGTAGAGCGCGGCGGGGATGTTGCGGACGCGGAAGACGAAGCTGGTGGCCCAGCCGTCGCCCTCGAAGGGACCTGTGCGCGGCGTGAGGGAGGTGACGTAGAAGCGAGTGGTGTTGTGCGCCGCGTCCTCGACATTGCGGCGCAGGATCTCGAGCCCGTAGATTTCGGCGGCGAGTTCGCTGGCGATTGCCGCGTCCTCAATCCCGCCGCGCGCGGCGATGAGCTCGGCGGCGCCGGCGGTGTCGGCCTCGATCACCGGGGTCAGCTTCAGGTCACGCAGCAGGTTCAGCACCTGGCCGAGCGCGACCGGGTGGCTGTGCGCGCGCTTGAGCGTGGCGATCGAAGCGCCTTTGGGGGCAAGAAGACAGTGCTCCACCCGCTCGAAATGCTCGCCCACCACATGCAGGCCGGAATCGGGCAACAGGCGGTGGATGTCGGGCACCCGGCCCGCCAGCGAATTCTCGCAGGGCAGCATGCCGAGCCCCGCGCGGCCGTCCCGTACCGCGGCGATGGCGGCCTCGAAGGAGGGGCAGGGCAGCGTCGTCCAGCCCGGATAGGCGTGCCGGCAGGCGAGGTCCGAATAGGCGCCGGGCATCCCCTGGAAGGCGATCACGCCCTTCGCGCCCTCGGCGGTGGCGGCGGCGGCGGGCTTGGGCGTCTGCATGGGTCTAAATCCTGGGGGTAATCGGGGGCTGATCCGGGCTTTCCGGCGGCGCGGCGGGTTGTCGCCACCCGTCGGCGCCTTTATATCCGCCGTGGTTTTACGGCAGGCCAACGCCGGCGCAACCCTTCACCCGCAGCCATGCTTGGCGCGCCGGGCCGGAAGGGGGGGCCGGGCTTCTCGAAGGATGCTCTCCAGCATGAGCCTGGAATTCAACAAGGCCGCAGCCGCGGTTCTGACCGCCGGCATCGCCTTCATGGTCACCGGGGTGATCGGCAATGCGCTGGTCTCGCCCCCGCGCCTTTACGAATCCGCCATTTCCATCGGTGCGGCGCCGCAGGCCGCGGCCCCGGCCGCCGCGCCGGCCGCCCCCGCGCTCGATCCGGTGAGCCCGCTGCTCGCCGCCGCGAACGCCGATAACGGCCGGCAGCTTGCGCAACGCGCCTGCGCCTCCTGCCACAATTTCGCGCAGGGCGGGCCGAACGGCGTGGGCCCGAACCTCTGGGGCATCGTGAACGCCAATCACGCCCGCGTGGCCGGCTTCAACTACTCCGCTGCCAACCGCGCTCTGGCCGACAAGCCCTGGGATTATGAGGCGCTGAACGCCTTCATCGCCCGGCCGGCCCAGGCGATGCCCGGCACCCGCATGGCCTATGCCGGCATGGCGAGTGTGCAGAACCGCGCGGATGTCATCGCCTTCCTGCGCACCCTGGCCGCGACCCCGGCACCTCTGCCCTGAGGTGAGCAACCCGGCCGCCTTCCTCGGCACAGCCGAAGCGGCGGCCGAGGCCGCGGGGGCGGCGATCCGGCCGCTCTTCCGCTCGGCGCTGATCGTCGAGGCCAAGGGCGATGCCAGCCCGGTCACCGAGGCCGACAAAGCCGCGGAACGGGCCATCCGTGCTTTGCTCGCCGATCGCCATCCCGACCATGGGGTGATCGGCGAGGAATATGGCGAGACCAACCCCGACGCCGAATGGGTCTGGGTGCTCGACCCCATCGACGGCACACGCGCCTTCGTCACCGGAAGGCCGCTCTTCGGCACGCTGATCGGCCTGCTGCATCGCGGCCGCCCCGTGCTCGGCCTGATCGACCAGCCCGCCACCGGCGAGCGCTGGACCGGCGTGGCGGGCCAGCCCACGCGCTTCCGCTCCACCATGGGCGGCAAGCCGCGCTGCCGGCCCTGCCGGACCCTGGCGGAGGCCGAGCTTTCCTGCACCTCGCCCGACATGTTCGACGCCGAGAGCGCGCCGCGCTTCGCTGCTGTGAAACAGGCCGCGCGGCGCACCACCTGGGGCGGCGATTGCTACGCCTATGGGCTGCTCGCGCTCGGCCTGGTGGATGTGGTGGTGGACGCCACCATGAAGCCCTGGGACTGGGCGGCGCTCGTACCCGTCATTGAGGGCGCGGGCGGGCGCTGCACCGATTGGGCCGGCAAGCCCCTGCACCTGGCGGGCGATGGCACGGTGCTGGCCGTCGGCGACCCCGCGCTTCTGCCGGAAGTGACCGCGCTGCTCGCCTGATCGGTGCGAAGCCCGTTGCCCTGGCGGGGGTGAACCCCCAATGTCTGGCCCATGCGCCGTCGTGACCTTCTCAGCCTCTCCGCCGCCCTCGGCCTTGCGCCGGGGGCCCTGCAAGCCTCGACCCCCGCGGGCGGCTCCGCCGCGCCGGGACAGGCGATCCGCACCCATGCGCTCTCGCTGCTGGGCGAACCCGCCCTGCCGGCGGATTTCACCCATTTCCCCTGGGTGAACCCCGCGGCGCCGAAGGGCGGCGAGATCGCGCTGACCGCGCTCGGCAGCTTCGACAGCTTCAACCAGTTCGTGCTGCGCGGCACCGCCGCCGTGGGGCTCGGCCTGCTCTATGACACGCTGCTGAAGGAAAGCGCGGACGAGGCGAGCACGGAATACCCCTACCTCGCGCAATGGATCGACCTGCCCGCGGACCGGATGGGCATCAGCTTCGAGCTCAACCCCGCCGCGCGGTGGCATGATGGCCGCCCGGTGACGGCCGCCGACGTGGTCTTCACCTTCAACACGCTGCGCACCCATGGCCGGCCCTTCTACCGTTCCTACTGGGCCGACGTGACCGAGGTGGTGGCGGAGAGCGAACGCCGCGTCACCTTCCGCTTCCGCAACACCGAGAATCGCGAGCTCGGCCTGATCCTGGGCCAGATGCCCGTGCTGCCGGCGCATTGGTGGCAGGGGCGCGACTTCGCGCGGCCGCTGCTCGACATTCCGCTCGGCTCCGGCCCCTACCGGCTTGAGCGCTTCGAGGCCGGGCGCAGCCTGGTCTATCGCCGCGCCCCCGATTGGTGGGCGCGCGACATTCCCAGCATGAAGGGCACGCAGAATTTCGACGTGCAGCGCTACGAGTATTTCCGCGACACCACCGTCGCACTGGAAGCCTTCAAGGCGGGGCAGATCGACTTCCGCACTGAGAACGTCGCCCGCGACTGGGCAACGGCCTATGACTTCCCCGCCGCGCGCCGGGGCCTCGTGAAGCGCGACGAGATCCGCCACGAGTTGCCGACCGGCATGCAGGCCTTCGCTGTGAACCTCCGCCGCCCGCTGTTCCAGGATGCGCGGGTGCGCCAGGCGCTGAACCAGGTCTTCGACTTCGAGTGGATGAACGCCAACCTCTTCTTCGGCGCCTATGCGCGCACGAATTCCTTCTTCTCCAACTCCGAGCTCGCCTCCTCCGGCCTGCCGACGGGTGCCGAGCTTGCCGTGCTGGAACGCTTCCGCGGGCGCGTGCCGGCCGAGGTCTTCACCGAGGAATTCAAGCTGCCCGTCACCGATGGCAGCGGCAACAACCGCGAGGGGCTGCGCCGCGCGCTGGCCCTGCTGCAGGCCGCCGGCTGGCGCGTGCAGGACCGCCGCCTGGTGAATGCGCGCAACCAGCGCTTCGAATTCGAGATCCTGCTGCAGGGCCCGACCTTCGAACGCATCGCCCTGCCCTATGTCCAGGCCCTCGAACGGCTCGGCATGAGCGTGCGCGTGCGCACGGTCGACCCCGCGCAATACCAGACGCGGATCGACAATTTTGATTTCGACATGACCGTGGACGTGATCGGGCAGTCCCTCTCGCCCGGCAACGAACAACGCGATTTCTGGACCTGCGCCAAGGCGAACGAGAATGGTAGCCAGAACGTCGCCGGCATATGCGACCCCGCCATCGACGAGATGGTGGAACTCGTCGTCAACGCGCCGGACCGCGAGCAACTCATCGCCCGCACCCGCGCGCTGGACCGCGTGCTGCTGTGGAACCACTTCGTGATCCCGCAATGGCACAACCGCACCTTCCGCGTCGCCTTCTGGGACAAGTTCGGACGACCGGAACGCAACCCGCGCTACGGGCTTGGGCTGGATAGCTGGTGGGTGGACGCGGCCCGCGAACGCGCGCTCGCCGACGCACGGCGGACGCTGTAGTGGGCATGGGTGGTGCCTGGTGGTCGCAGGAGGGCTCTGCCCTCCCGCACCCTCCCGCCAAGGGTCAGTGGACCCTTGGAACCCATTTGATCAGGGCAGGATGGAAGAGGGGCATGGCGGGTCCGATGGTCCCGGCGGTCGCTCCACGCCCCTCTTCCAACCTGCCCTATAATCGAGGTCCAGGAGCCCACTGGCTCCTGGCAGGGGGGTGCAGGGGGGACAGCGTCCCCCCTGCGATCCACTAGGGCACCCCCATGGCGGCCTACATCCTCCGGCGTCTGTTGCTCGTCGTGCCGACCTTGCTCGGCATCATCCTCATCAATTTTGCCGTGGTGCAGTTCGCACCGGGCGGGCCGGTCGAGCAGATGCTTGCCGAGTTGCGTGGCGAGGGGCAGACGCTTGGGCGCCTCACGGGCGAGGGTTCGGGCGAGGCGCGTGGACCGGGCGGGTCGAGCCCTTCGGGCGAAGGGGCCAGCGGGCCGGCCGGGACGTATCGCGGCGCGCGTGGGCTTGATCCCACCATCGTGGCGGAAATCGAGAAGCTGTTCGGCTTCGACAAGCCGGCGCATGTGCGCTTCCAGGAGATGATGGTCGGCTATCTGACCTTTGATTTCGGCCGCAGCCTGTTCCGCGACCGGCCGGTGGTGGACCTGATCATCGAGAAGATGCCGGTCTCCATCTCGCTCGGCCTGTGGTCCACGCTGATCATCTATCTGATCTCCATCCCGCTTGGCATCCGCAAGGCGGTGCGGGATGGCAGCCGGTTTGATCTGTGGACCTCGGGCGTGGTGCTGGTGGGTTATGCGGTGCCGGGCTTCCTGTTCGCGATCCTGCTCGTGGTGCTGTTTGCCGGCGGGTCCTTCTTCCAGTGGTTCCCGCTGCGCGGACTCGCGACCTCGGGCAGCGAACTGTGGCCCTTCTGGGAGCGTGCGCTCGACTATGCCTGGCATATGGTGCTGCCCACGCTGGCGCTGGTGATCGGCGGCTTCGCGGGGCTAACGATGCTGACGAAGAACAGCTTCCTCGACGAGATCGGCAAGCAATACGTCGTCACCGCCAAGGCCAAGGGCAATAGCGAGAATCGCGTGCTCTATGGCCATGTCTTCCGCAACGCGATGCTGCTGATCATCGCGGGCTTCCCGGCCGCGTTCATCGGCATCCTCTTTACCGGCGCGCTGCTGGTGGAGATCGTGTTCTCGCTGGATGGGCTCGGGCTGCTGGGCTTCGAGGCGGCGATCCGGCGCGACTACCCGATCATGTTCGCGACCCTCTACATCTTCACGCTGCTGGGCCTGGTGATGCAGATCATCGGCGACGTGATGTACACGGTCGTTGATCCCCGCATCGATTTCGAAGCCCGCCGATGACGCCGATCACGCGCCGCAGACTCGCCAACTTCAAGGCCAACAAGCGCGGCTACTGGTCGATGTGGATCTTTCTGATCCTCTTCGTCCTCACGCTGTTCGCCGAGTTCATCGCCAACGACAAGCCGCTGATCGCCAAGGTCGAGGACCGTTGGCTCTTCCCCGTGATCGTTGGCTATGCCGAGAGCGATGTGCTGCCCGATGGCCTGCCCACCACGATGGACTGGCATGACCCGGAGTTGCGCCAGGATTTCGAGGCCCGTGGCGGCTGGGCGGTCTGGCCGCCGATCCGCTACCGGCATGATTCCGTCGTGCGCGACATCGGCCGGCCGAGCCCCGCGCCACCATCCGCGAAGAACTGGCTCGGCACGGATGACCAGAGCCGCGATGTGCTGGCGCGCGTGATCTACGGCTTCCGCATCTCGGTGCTGTTCGGCTTCACGCTCACCATCGTGAGTTCGATCATCGGCATCGCCGCAGGCGCGGTGCAGGGCTATTACGGCGGCTGGGTGGATCTGATCTTCCAGCGATTCATCGAGGTCTGGTCCGGCATGCCGCAGCTCTATCTGCTGATCATCCTGGCCAGTGTGATCGAGCCGAGCTTCGCGACCTTGCTGATCTTCCTGCTGCTCTTCTCCTGGATGGGCCTGACCGGCGTGGTGCGCGCGGAGTTCCTGCGCGGCCGCAACTTCGATTATGTGCGCGCCGCGCGCGCGCTCGGCGTGGGCGACACCACGCTGATGACGCGCCACATCCTGCCCAATGCGATGGTCGCCACGCTGACCTTCCTGCCCTTCATCCTGAGCGGTTCCGTCACGGTTCTCGCGAGCCTCGACTTCCTCGGCTTCGGCCTGCCGCCGGGTAGTGCGTCGCTGGGTGAACTTGTTTCGCAGGGCAAGAACAACATGCAGGCGCCGTGGCTCGGCATCACCGCCTTCTTCGTGCTGGGGGGCTTGCTGACGCTGCTGATCTTCGTGGGTGAGGCGGTGCGCGACGCCTTCGACCCGCGCAAATTGCCGGGAGGTTCGGCATGATCCTGAACGTCGAGAACCTCTCGGTCGCCTTTCGCGGCAAGCCCGTGGTGCAGGGCGTGTCCTTCAGCGTCGAGCGCGGCGAGACGGTGGCGCTGGTCGGTGAGAGCGGCAGCGGCAAATCCGTCACCGCCCTGTCCTGCCTGCGCTTGCTGCCCGTCGGCGGCACCAACCCCGCCGGGCGCATCACACTCGACGGCACCGACGTACTGACCGCGGAAGGCGAGGCGCTGCGCCGCCTGCGCGGCGGCGTGGCGGGGATGGTGTTCCAGGAGCCGATGACCTCGCTCAACCCGCTGCACACGGTCGGCCGCCAGGTAAGCGAGGCGGTGACGCTGCATCGCCCGCTTTCGGGTGATGCGTTGCAGGCGCGGGTGGTGGAGTTGCTGACGCGCGCGGGCTTCCCGCAGGCCGAGGCGCGGCTCGGCGCCTATCCGCACCAATTATCCGGCGGCCAGCGCCAGCGCGTGATGATCGCCGCGGCCCTCGCGAATGATCCCGCGCTGCTGATCGCAGATGAGCCCACCACCGCGCTCGACGTGACCATCCAGGCGCAGATCCTGGAATTGCTGGCCGATCTCAAGCGCCGGCTTTCCATGGCGATGCTGCTGATCACGCACGACCTCGCCATCGTGCGCCGCCACGCCGACCGCGTGGTTGTGATGCGCCACGGTGCCGCGGTGGAAGCCGGCCCCGTGGCGGAGGTCTTCGGCAATCCGCAGCACGACTACACGCGCATGCTGCTCGCCACCGAACCGCGCGGCCGCCCCGCACCGGTGCAGGCCACTGCACCGGAAGTGCTGCGCGGCAACGACATCAAGGTGCATTTCCCCATCAAGCGCGGCCTGCTGCGCCGGACCGTCGGCGTGGTGAAGGCGGTGGATGGCGTCTCGCTGTCGATCCGCGAGGGCGAGACGCTGGGCCTGGTGGGCGAGAGCGGCAGCGGCAAGACCACGCTCGGCCTTGCGATGCTGCGGCTCGAGACCAGCGAGGGGCCGATCGCCTTCGAGGGCAAGAATATCCAGGGCCTTTCGCGCGGCGAATTGCGGCCTTTGCGCCGGCGCATGCAGATCGTCTTCCAGGACCCCTATGGCAGCCTTTCGCCGCGCATGACGATCGGCGAGATCGTCGGCGAAGGCCTCGCCGTGCACGAAAATCTCTCGAAATCCGACATGGCTTCGCGCGTGGCCGAGGCGCTGCGCGAGGTGAACCTCGACCCCACCATGATCGAGCGCTACCCGCATGAATTCTCCGGCGGCCAGCGCCAGCGCATCGCCATCGCGCGCGCGCTTGTGCTCAAGCCGCGGCTCGTGGTGCTGGATGAGCCGACCAGCGCACTCGATGTCTCGGTGCAGGCGCAGGTGGTGGAGCTGCTGCGAGAGTTGCAGGCGCGCCATCGCCTCGCCTACCTGTTCATCAGCCACGACTTACGAGTCATCCGCGCCATGGCGCATCGCATCGTCGTGCTGAAGGATGGCCGCGTGGTGGAGGAAGGCGAGGCCGAGGCGGTTGTCGGCGCCCCGCGCGAACCCTACACACGCGCCCTGATGGCGGCCGCCTTCGATCTGGCCGCCGCCCCCGGGGAAGGCCACGTCCGCACATGAGCGACACTGAGGAGGCGGATCCGATTCCGCCCCTGGACCATCTGAAAGCACTGCTGGATGCCGAGGCCGTGAAGCTCGGTGTGCATATCCGCAAGATGAATTCGCCGGGCAGCCCGGTCTATCGCTATGGCGAGAACATCTGGCCCGTCGCCGCCCTGCTCTTCGGCTCCTTCGCCGCGACGGCGGCGGTGCATTACTACCTCGGCGCCGTGATCCTCTTCGCCGGCTGCTGGTGGTGGATCGCCAAGGTGCAACCGCGCATCAAGGACGGCGTCTTCCTGCGCACCAGCGCCTTCGCCCTGCAATCGGAAGGGCATTTCGACGCGCTCTGGTTCAAGGGCGTGCTGAGCCTCTATGCCGAGCTGCCGGATGGCCGCAAATTCGGCGCCACGCATCGCGAGGATTGGCGTGTCTTCGTCCGCCAGATCCTGCGCGAGCGCAACGCATTGGGGATCGCGTGATGGCGGTACTGCTCTCGACCAAATCGGCCGCCATGCAGGATTGGCGCGCCGCGCTGCTCGCCTGCGATCCCACGCTCGAGATCCGCATGTTCCCCGATGCCGGCAACCCGGCAGAGATCGAGGCAGCCGTGGTCTGGACCGCGCATGACATGGCGGAGCTGCGGCGCTACCCGAATTTGCGCCTGATTGTCTCGATGGGCGCCGGCGTGGACCATCTGCTGCGCCCGCCAGGGCCCCCGCCGGGCATTCCTGTCGCGCGGCTCGTGGACCGCATGCTCACCACGCAGATGGGCGAATGGGTGCTGCTCAACGTGCTGCGCTTCCATCGCCAGGACCTCGACTACCGCGCGCAGCAGCAGGGCCGGATCTGGCATGAGCTGCCCGCACCGGTAACGGGCGAGACGCGCATCGGCATCCTCGGCTTGGGCGAGCTTGGCGGCCATGCCGCGGGGCTGCTGCGGGGCCTGGGTTTCCCGGTGATGGGCTGGTCGCGCCGGCCCAAGACCGTCGAGGGCGTGGCGATGTTCCACGGCGTGGAGGGCCTCGCCGCCATGGCGGCGCAGAGCAACATTCTTATCTGTTTGCTGCCGCTCACGCCGCAGACGCGCGGCATCGTCAATGCTGAACTGCTCGGGCACATGCCGCGCGGCGCCTTCTTCATCAACGGCGCGCGCGGCGGGCATGTGGTGGATGCGGATCTGCTGGCGGCACTCGACTGCGGGCAGGTCGCCGCCGCCGCGCTGGATGTCTTCCAGCCCGAGCCGCTGCCGGAAGCGCACCCCTATTGGGCGCATCCGCGCGTTGTGATGACGCCGCACGCGGCCAGCATCACCATCCCCGCCAGTGCCGCGCCGCAGGTGGTGGAAAACCTGCGCCGCGCGCGTGCCGGCGAGCCCCTGATCAATCTGGTGGATTTCTCCGCCGGCTACTGAACCGCGGTCCCGAGATTTTATTGGACGGCGGTGCCGCCGATGGTCAGCCCCGTCATCTTGAGCGTGGGCTGGCCGACGCCCACCGGCACGCCCTGGCCGTTCTTGCCGCAGGTGCCGATGCCGGGGTCGAGCCCCATGTCGTTGCCCACCATCGCCACCTTGGTCAGCGCATCGGGGCCGTTGCCGATCAGCGTCGCGCCCTTCACCGGCGCGCCGAGCCTGCCGTCCTCGATGATGTAGGCCTCGGAGGCGGAGAACACGAACTTCCCGCTGGTGATGTCCACCTGCCCGCCGCCGAAATTCACCGCATAGATGCCGCGCTTCACGCTGGCGATGATCTCGCGCGGGTCATGCGCGCCGCCCAGCATCACCGTGTTCGTCATGCGCGGCATGGGGATGTGCGCGTGGCTCTGCCGGCGGCCATTGCCGGTGGGGGACACGCCCATGAGGCGCGCATTCTGCCGGTCCTGCAGGAAGCCCACCAGGATGCCGTCCTCGATCAGCGTGGTGCGGCCGGTGGGCGTGCCCTCATCATCCACGCTCAACGATCCGCGGCGATCGGGGATGGTGCCGTCATCCACCACCGTCACCCCCGGTGAGGCGATGCGCTGGCCCAGCAGGCCAGAGAACGCGCTGGTCTTCTTGCGGTTGAAGTCGCCCTCCAGCCCATGGCCGATCGCCTCATGCAGCAGGATGCCCGGCCAGCCCGGGCCGAGCACGACCTCCATCTCCCCGGCCGGGGCGGGAATGCTCTCGAGGTTCACCAGCGCCTGGCGCAGCGCTTCCTCCACCGCCGGCTTCCAGCTTTCCTCGCCCAGCACGCGGTCATAGGCGAAGCGCCCGCCGGTGCCGAAGCTGCCGGTCTCGCGCCGCCCATGCGCCTCGACCACCACGGCCACGTTGAAGCGCACCAGCGGGCGCAGATCGGCCACGCGCGCGCCATCGGGGCGCAGGATCTGCACCGCCTGCCACTCGCCCGTGATGCTCGCCATCACCTGGATCACGCGGGGGTCGCGCCCGCGGGCATAGGCGTCGATCTGCTGCAGTAGCGCGGTCTTCTGCGCGAAGGGCATGGCGGCGAGCGGGTTGAGTTCGGAGTAGAGCTGCGTCGTCGCCGCCCCCGGGCCGACATCGAGCACGCCCGAATGCCCGGCCGCCACGGCCTTCACCGTCTCCGCCGCGCGGGCCAGTGCGGCTTCGGTGATCTCGGCGGCATGGGCGTAGCCGGCCTCCTCGCCCGAGACGCTGCGCAGGCCGAAGCCACGGGAGGAATCGAAGGACGCACTGCGGATTCGCCCGTCCTCGAGGCTGATCGCCTCGCTCTCGCGGTGTTCGAGGAACAGCTCGCCATCCTGCGCGCCGGCCGTGGCGGTGGCGACCAGGCGTTGCGCGGCCGCCAGGTCGAGATCGCGGAAGAACAGCGCGTCGGTGGTGGCCAGGGCTTCGGTCACGTGGTGAATCCTTCGGGAAGCGGTTCGGGCGGTAGCAGCCGCTCGGGCGGAAAGCGCAGCACGGCGACGGTGCCGGGGCCGACGGGGGTCTCCAGCGTCAGCGTCCCGCCCATCGCCTCGGCCAGGCTGCGCGCCATGTACAGGCCCAGGCCCGAGCCGGGGAAGTGCCGGGCATGGGCGTCATCAAGCTGGGTGAAGGGCTGGAAGACGGTTTCGTGGTGCTCGGCCGGGATGCCGATGCCGGTATCGGCCACCCGGATCACCAAGCTGCCCTGCTCGAGCGCCGCGCAGAGCGTGACGCGCCCGCCCATGGGCGTGAATTTCACGGCGTTGGAGAGCAGGTTCAGCAGCACCTGGTGCAGCCGGCGCGCATCGCCGGCTAGGCGCGGCAGCGCGGCCGGCCATTCCGCCACCAGCGTCAGCCCCGCATCGCCGGCGAGGGTGGCGGCGGCGCGCTGCGCGCGTTCCAGTACCGGGGCGAGGATGACAGCGTCGGCCGCAACCGCGAGCGCCGAGCCCTCGCTGCGCGCCACGTCCAGGATGTCGTCGATCAGCAGCAGCAGGTGCTGCCCGGCATCGCGGATGGCGCCGGCATAATCCGCGATGCGCGCAGGTTCACGCGTGCGGGCCACCGCCTCGGCGAAGCCTATCACGGCCGAGAGCGGCGAGCGCAGCTCATGCGTCATGGTGGCGAGGAAGCGCGACTTGGCGCGCGAGGCGCTCTCCGCCACCAGCTTCGCGCCCTCCAGCTCGGCGCGGATGCGCCGATCCTCGGTCACGTCGGCATAGGTGATGACAAAGCCGCCATCGGGCATCGGGTCGGAGGTCACCTCCAGCACGCGGCCATCGGGGCGGGTGCGGCTGTAGCGATGCGACAGGGCGCGGTCATAGTCCTTCATCCGCGCAGCGGCCTCGGGCGTGATCTGCCCGCGCAGCACCTGCTCATCGAGCATGTCGTCCATCAGCCGGCCGGGCGCCATGTTCTGGGCCGGCATGCCGGTGAGTTCCGCCGTACGGGCATTGCTGGCCAGCACGCGCCGGTCGCGGTCATAGAGGATGACGCCGTGGCGCATGTTCTCGAGCATCGCGGCCTGCATGGCCGCGCGCTGCTGCAACTGCTCCTCCGCACGGTGCAGCGCGGTGACATCGACGGTGACGGCGATGTAGGCGCCATCGGGCAGGCGTCCGGCGCGGGTGTCGATCACCGTGCCGTTGGGGCGATGGCGGCGGATCGGCCGCGACTGCTCGGCATCCGGGCCGGTGTGGCGGGCAAACAGGCGCTTGCCCATCGCCGCGTCGAACTCGCCCATCTCCTGGCGGCGTGCCGCCACTTCCAGCAGGCTCTCGCCGATCCGCACCGCGGCCTCGCCCATGATGTCGCGATAGGCGGCGTTGAACAGCGTCGCGCGCTGGTCCGGACCGTAGACGGAGACGCCAACGGGCAGCGATTCCAGCACGGCATCGAGCATCTGGGCGCGGGCCCGCGCCGTCTCCTCCGCCTGGTGCAGCGCGGTGACGTCGGTGATGACCGAAAGCAGTCCGCCATCGGGCAGGCGGCCGACGCGGGTGGAGATCGCGGTGCCGTTCGGGCGCACGCGCCAAAGCACCGGGTCGGGCTCGCCGGCCGCGATGGTGCGCATGGCGAGGTTGCCGCGCTCGGGCGTCACCTCGCCGATGCGCACGCGCCGCGCGATCAGATCCTCCAGCCGCTCGCCGATCTGCCCGGCAGCCTCGCCCATGATCGCGTGATAGGCCGCATTGGTCAGGCGCACGCGCATGTCCGGGCCATAGACGCACACGCCATGCGGCATGTGCGCGATCATCGCATCGAGCATCGCCGCGCGTTCGTGGGCCTCGGCCTCCGCACGGTGCTGGGCGGTGATGTCGGCGAAGCTGACGACGAAGCCGCCATCAGGCATGGGATCGGAGACGATCTCCATCACCTGTCCGTTGGGGCGCGTGCGGACATAGCGCTGCGGCTTGCTGCGATCGAGCGAAAGTGCCGCGGCCACGCCCGAGGGTGGGATCAGGCCGCGCTGCGCCTGGCCTTCCAGCAATTCGCGATGCGCGACGCCGGGATACATTGCGTCGGCAGGCATGTCGGTGAGCTCGGTGGTCTGGGCGTTGGTCAGGATCAGCCGATGGTCCGGGCCGAACATCGAGATGCCGTGCCGCATCGCGCCCAGCGTGCGTTCCAGCAGCGCGGCGCGGTCGCGCGCCTGTTCCTCGGCGCGGTGCAGGGCGGTGACATCGGTCATGGTGACGGCAAAGCCGCCATCTGGCGTGGGGTCCGAGATCACCTCGACCACCGAGCCATCGCTGCCGCGCCGCAGATAGCCCTGCGGCTTGGTGCGATCCAGCGCCAGCGCCACCGCCGCCTGCGCCGGGGTGATGGCGCCGAGCGCGACCTGCGATTCGAGCACTTCCCGCAGGCGCAACCCGACCTGCCGCGCAGCGTTCGGCACGCCGGTCAGCACCGCCATCTGCGGGTTGGTGGCGACCATGCGATGGTCGGGGCCGAACAGCGCGATGCCGTGGCGCATGGCGCCGAGGCTCGATTCCAGCAGCGCCGCGCGCTCGCGCGCCTCGCCCTCGGCGCGATGCAGCGCGGTGATGTCGGTGACGACCGAGATATGCCCGCCATCGGGCATCTCCGCCACGCGGATCGCGATGGCGGTGCCGTTGGGCCGCACGCGCAGGATCTCCGCCTGCTCGGGCGCGCCGGCGACGTAGCGCTTGGACAGCACAGAGTCGAGATATTCGGCGCTGAACTCGCCGGTCTCGACCCGGCGCGCATTCACCGTGTCCATATGCTCGCCGATGGCGACCGGCGCGCCGTCCATAATGCGCGTGTAGGCGGCGTTGAACATCGCCACGCGCCGGTCCGGACCATAGACCAGCACGCCATGCGGCAGAGTCGCCAGCACGCCGTCCAGCAGCCGCAGGCGGCGCTCGGCTTCGGCCTCGGCCTCGGCCAGGGCGGTGATGTCGGCGACGACGGAGACCTGGCCGCCATCGGGCAGGCGCGCGGCGCGCACGGCGATCACCGTGCCGTTCGGCCGCACCCGGCGCAGCTCGCGCATCGACTCGCCGTCGCGGTCGAACAGCGCCGCGCTGGTCAGCCGCGCGTAGTCGGCGCTGTACTCGCCCGACGCCACGCGGCGCGCCACGATGTCGTCCGTATGGTCGCCGATGGCGACCTGCGCGCCCTCCATGATCCGCGCATAGGCGGCGTTCACCAGGGTCACGCGCCGGTCGGGGCCAAAGACGCAGACGCCATGCGGCAACGTGGCCAGCACGCCGTCCAGTACCGAGGCCCGGCGCCGCGCATCGTCCTCCGCGCGGCGGAGCGCGGTGATGTCGGTGACTTCCTCCACCATGCCGCCCTCGGCGGTGGGATGCTTGAGGAAGCGCAGGACCTGGCCGTTCGGGCGCTCCCGCTCGGCGACATGGCGCTGGTCGCGCAGGCGCTCGATCCGATCGGCAATGCCCGTGGTATCGCCCAGCATGCTGAATTCGCCGCGCTGCTCGAGCAAGCCGAGGATGTCGCGCGGCGTCATGCCGGTGGGCACACCCCCGCCCGGCACACCGATCAACGCGCCATAGGCGGGGTTGGCGTAGCGCAGCCGCAACTCGGAATCGAAGATCACGAGGCCGCCCTGCGCGCGCGCCAGCGCACCCTCGATCATGTTGAGCCGCGCCCGGATCGCGGCCTCGGCCTCGGCGCTGGCGGTGACATCGACGCCGCAGGTGGCGTAGCCGCCATCGGCCAGCGGGAAGGACATGATGTCCGTGACCTGGCGCCCATCGGCGGAGCGCACGCGCCGGCGGAACAGCCGCGTGCGGTCAATGCGCAGCACGGCCTGCACCTGCTCCTCCGGCTCACCCGGGCCGTAGAGGCCGCGGTAGCAGAGCATGCGGATCAGATCCTCGATCGGACTGCCGAGCGGGCAGGCGGAGGGGTCGATCCCCACCGAGAGCCAGAAGGAGGGATTGGCATAGACCAGCCGGCGCTGGCCATCGATCACGGTCACATTGTACGGCAGAGCATCGAGCGCGGCGCGCGCGAATCCCCGCGGCGCGCTCATCCGGGGGGTGTCGCCGCGGGATCAGGGCGCAGCGCGTGCAGCGCCACCAGCGCGGTGGCCAGCACCAGCACCGCCATCGCCTGGTGCGCCGTGCCGAGCGTGATGGGCACGACATGCACCAGCGTCAGGATGCCCAGCGCATATTGCACCGCGACCGCCGCGCCGAAGGCCAGCACGGCGCGCCGCGCGCCCCCGGCCGGCAGGCGCCGCCACGCCGCCCAGACCGCGCCGGCCGCGAACAGCGCCGAGAGCGTCGCCAGCAGGCGATGGTTGAACTGCACCGCCGCGACATTGCCCGTGAGGTTGCGCCACCAGGGGGTGAGGTCGAGATACCCCGCCGGCACGATCTGGCCGTCCATCAGCGGGAAGGTGTTGTAGGCGAAGCCGGCGCGGATGCCGGCCACGAAGCCGCCCGCCAGCATCGCCGCCACCAGCGTCCAGACCGCGACCTTCAGCATCCGCCGCGCCGGCCGCGCGGCCGCGGGCGCCGTGCCGACCGGGCGCAGCAGCCCCAGCGCGGTCCAGAGCAGGGCGGCGAAGATCACGAGCGCGAGGCCCAGATGGATCACCAGCCGATAAGGGGAGACGGCCGTGCGGTCGGCCTCGAAGCCCGAGGCGACCATGTACCAGCCGATCGCGCCCTGCAGCCCGCCCAGCGCCAGCAGCCCCAGCAGGCGCGGCTTGTAGCCGGCCGGAATGCGCCCGCGCAGCCAGAACCAGAGCAGGCCGCCGGCATAGGCCAAGCCGATCAGCCGCCCCCACTGGCGATGAATCCATTCGAGCCAGAAGATCTCCTTGAAACCCTCGATCCCGAAGCCCTGGTTGACCAGCGCGTATTGCGGGATGGAGCGGTAGAGATCGTAGAGCCGCTGCCACTCGGCCTCGCTCAGCGGCGGCAGCGCGCCCGACAGCGGCGCCCATTCCATGATCGACAGGCCCGAACCGGTGAGCCGCGTGGCGCCCCCGATCGCCACCATCGCCCAGACCAGTCCGGCGACGCCCAGCAGCCACCAGGCGATGGCGCGCGCGGGCGGGGCGGCCGAAAACGTGGCCTCGGCCGAGGGGCCGGGGAGCGCGGCAGGGCGATAATCGAGCGGCATGGTAGGGCAATATAGCCCAGGATGGCCGGCTTCAAGGAACCCCCTTGGGAACCCCCTTGCCTTGCCGCTGCCATCGCCCCCTGCTACCCCGCGCGCCCATGGTCCCCGCCCCCCCTTCGGTCCCGCTGCCTGACGCGCCCACGGTCTCCGTGGTGATCCCGATGCGCAATGAGGGCCCGAACGTGCTGCCGCTGATCGCCGAGATCGGCGCCGCGCTCGAGGGCCAGGCCTATGAGGTCATCTGCGTCGATGACGGCTCGACCGACGACACCGGCGCGCGCCTGGCCGAGGCGGCGCAGCGCTGGCCGGTCCTCGCGCTGCGCCACACCCGCAGCTGCGGGCAATCCGCCGGCGTGGTCAGCGGCGTGCTGGCGGCGCGCGGCGCCTGGATCGCCACCCTCGATGGCGACGGCCAGAACGACCCGGCCGACATCCCGCGCCTGCTGGCGCGCGCCCAGGCGGAGGCGACGCCCGGCCAGGCGTTGCTGGTCGCGGGCCACCGCGTGACGCGCAAGGACAGCGGCGTGAAGCGCGTGACCAGCCGCATGGCGAACGCCATCCGCGCCCGGCTGCTGGGCGACGCCACGCCCGATACGGGCTGCGGGCTGAAGGTGTTTCCGCGCGCCCTGTTCCTTGACCTGCCCCGCTTCGACCACATGCATCGCTACCTGCCGGCCCTGGCCATCCGCCAGGGCGCGCGCGTGGTGAGCGAGCCGGTCAACCACCGCCCGCGCACCCGCGGTGTCTCCAACTACGGCACGCTCGACCGGCTGGTGGTGAGCATCGCCGACATGCTGGGCGTGATCTGGCTACAGCGGCGCTGGAAACGCCCCGTGGCCGAGGTCACGGCCGGCGGGCGCGCCAACTGAGCCCGCCCGCCCCGCAGCAAGCCCGGCGCCTCAGCGGCGCGCTGGTCAAGCTGCTGGTGATGGTGGCGGGGCTGCTGGCGGCCGGCTGGCTGCTGCGCGAATTGGGCGGCGTGCCGGGCACCGCCTGGGTCGATGCCTCGATCCGCGATGAGGGTCTGTGGGGCGAGCTGGTCTTCGTCGCCGTCGGCGCGGCGCTGACCGCGCTCGGCGTGCCGCGGCAGAGCGTGGCCTTCCTGGGCGGCTATGCCTTCGGCGTGGTGCTCGGCACGGCGCTGTCGCTGCTGGCGCAGCTGCTGGGCTGTGCCGCGAGCTATGGTTTCGCCCGCGCGTTGGGCCGCGATTGGGCGGCGCGACGGATGCAGGGCCGATTCGGGCCGAAGCTGCGGCCGCTGCATGAGGCGCTGCGCGCCACCCCCTTCAGCGCGACGCTGGCGCTGCGGCTGTTGCCGGTGGGCAACAACCTCGCGCTGAACCTGCTTGCGGGCATGGCCGGGCTGGGGCTCTGGCCCTTCCTGGCCGGCTCGGCGCTCGGTTATTTGCCGCAGACGGTGGTCTTCGCCCTGCTCGGCAAGGGGATCCGCGTCGAGGGTGCCTGGCAACTCGGCCTGGCCGGGGTGCTGCTGGCGATTTCGGTCGGTCTGGGGCTCTGGTTGTTGCGCCGGAACCGCGCCGCGCGGGCGCTTGAGGAATAGCACGGCATAAATGCTGCGCTGCGGCGGCACTCGCCTTGACACCCCGCCCCCCGCAACGTAGGAGCCGGTCGCCTTCCGGGCGGGGCTCGCTTGGGGGAGTAAAGGTGGCGGAACAGAACGGCTTCGAGGAGCGGCTTCGGAAGGCCCGAGCCAGGCGGGGGATGGATCCCAAGCCGGGCAGCGCGGGCGCAGGACCGAAGGATGCTCCCTACGGGGTCGGGTTCCGCGCAGGGGTCGAGGTCGTCTCGGCACTTGTTGTGGGTGTGGGGCTAGGGTTCGTTCTGGACCGCTGGCTCGGCACCTGGCCCTGGCTCTTCCTGGTGTGTTTCGTCCTGGGCAGCGTTGCCGGGGTATTGAACGTCTATCGGCTGTTCGACCCGAAGCGCCGCCCACCACCAGGGTCATGATCCTGGGCATGGGGCTTGGTTTGGAATCAACGGCCCGCCAAAGCGCGGCGACCGGGGGAGCTTGAGAGTGGCCGCCGAAGGCAAGACGATCGACGCGCTCGGGCAGTTCGAGCTGAAGACCGTGCTGGGCCCGTTCGGGGAAGCGGTCGGCTTCACCCAATCGAACGCGCACATGCTGCTCGCGGTCGGCATCATCACCGCCATCGTCATGTTCGGCATGGCGAGCCGCGCGCTGATCCCGGGCCGGCTGCAGTCGGTCGCCGAGGGCGCCTACGAATTCATCGCCGACCTCGCCAAGGGCCAGATCGGCGAGCATGAGGGCCGGCGCTTCGTGCCCTTCATCTTCTCGCTCTTCATGTTCGTGCTGATGGGAAACCTGCTCGGCCTGCTGCCCTACGCCTTCACTTACACCAGCCACCTGGCCGTCACCTTCGGCCTGGCGATGATCGTGTTCGTGCTGATCACGGTTCTGGCCTTCATGCTGCACGGCAAGAAGTTCTTCGGCTACTTCTTTCCCGAGGGCGCGCCGCTCTGGCTGGCGCCGATCATCATCCCGGTGGAGATCATCTCCTACCTCTCGCGCCCGGTCAGCCTCGCCATTCGTCTGTTCGCGAACATGACGGCCGGCCACGTGCTGCTGAAGGTCTTCGCCACCTTCATCGTGCTGCTCGGCGGCCTGGGCGCCGTCGGTCCCTTCATTGCGATCCTGCCGCTGGCCACCAATGTGGCGATCGTCGGGTTCGAGGTCCTGGTCGCGCTGCTGCAGGCCTATGTCTTCGCGATCCTGACCAGCATCTACCTGCACGACGCGGTGCACCTGCACTGAGTGCAGGCGCCCCGTTTCGCTCAGTTCCACCCCTCACCCAACACTCGACAGAGACAGAAGGAATACTCAGATGGAAGTCGCTGCCGCGAAGGCCCTCGGGGCTGGCATTGCCGTGATCGCGCTGTTCGGCGTGGGCCTCGGCATCGGCAACATCTTCTCCTCGCTGATCACCAGCGTGGCGCGTAACCCGGCGGCCCGCGATGCGGTGTTCCCGATCGGCATCCTGGGCTTCGCCCTCACGGAAGCCGTCGCGCTCTTCGCCCTGCTGATCGCGTTCCTCATCCTGTTCGCCTGATCCGGCCCGCGCGGGGCACGCGCCCCGCGCATCGCCGCATCATCCGAACAGAAGGGACGTAGGTCGAGGGAGACGGAGACCCATGCCGCAGCTTGATTTCGGCAATCCGCTGATCATCGCCCAGCTTGTCTGGCTGCTGATCATCTTCGGCCTGCTGTACTACATCATGGCCGTCTACGCGCTGCCGCGCGTGGAAAGCGTGCTCGAAGAGCGTCGCCGCCGCATCGAGGGCGACCTCGAAGCCGCACAAGCGATGAAGGCCGAGGCCGACGCCGCCATGGCCGCGCACCACACCGCCACGATGAAGGCTCGCGCTGAGGCGCAGGCAGCTATCGCCGGCGCCGTGGCCAGCGCCAATGCCGAGGCCCAGGCCCGGGCCGAAGTGCTCGCCGCCCGCCTCGCCGCGCAGATCGCCGAGGCCGATACGCGCATCGAAGCCGCCCGCGACGCCGCCATGGGCGCGCTGCGTGAGGTCGCGACCGAAACCACCCAGGCCCTGATGACCCGCCTGACCGGCAGCGCCAACACGGTTGCCATCAGCGGCGCCGTCGATCGCGCGCTGGCCGCCCGCGGCCAGGGTTGAGGAGCACCGCCATGGAACACGCCCACGGCTACGCGTATTTCTGGCTCGACCCGAAGTTCTGGGTCGCCGTTTCCTTCCTCATCTTCGTCGCCCTCGCCGGCAAGACCGGCTGGGCCGCGATCACGAAGATGCTCGATGGCCGCGCCGACAAGATCCGCGGTGACCTGGCCGAGGCCGCGCGCCTGCGCGGTGAGGCCGAGGCCATGCT
>Ga0315900_10003172_pt1 | contig 24291 bp, 24 predicted proteins | sample LakEriMetagenome_FD_203521 | JGI IMG/M metagenome (GOLD analysis project Ga0315900, IMG submission 203521) | Freshwater fungal communities from buoy surface, Lake Erie, Ohio, United States - Buoy 12 MA114 | ecosystem: Environmental > Aquatic > Freshwater > Lake > Lake biofilm | place: USA: Lake... | reverse complement strand
CTTAGTTGTGGACGACGTTGATCTTTTCTATACGTGTTGATGAAAGTGGTTGTCAGAATGCGATAGAGCCAAGCTTTCAGGTTTGTGCCTGGTTCGAATTGGTGGAATGAAGTGAAAGCTTTTAAATAAGTATCTTGTACTAAGTCGCGCGCATCATCTGGGTTACGTGTGTAACGAAGTGCAGCTGCATATAACTGATTAGTGAACGCAAGGGCATCGCGCTCGAACCGATTGGTGCGATCGGCAGCGCTTTCTTTAACTAAGTCTGTAGATGCCATCGCCGTAAGGCTATCGCTTTGCAGTGCTCACGTGCATCGCGAAGCGCGCAAGGCAAGTTGGTGGCAGCGCCAGGAACGTGGCGATATGGCGGAGTGCACAACGCAAAGCGCGTTAGAAGAGAGTCTCCGGTTCGCCCAAAGTAATCGGTTCAATTAAACGCGGGGAGTTATTGCGAACGAGGTTAACTTCAGAGGAAACCGGGCGCGCTACTAAACCATCATCTGGTTGTGGGTTATTCATCAAAGCAATCAAAAGTTCTACATCGTGTTGGCCAGGATCAAGCCATGCATCCCATCGATCGCGCGGCATCATCACCGGCATGCGACTGTGAATGGTTGCTAATTCACCAAGTGCTTCGCGAGTAATAATTGCAGCACTCTGAATCACTTCACCTTCCATGCTCTTCCACGTGGACCAAATTCCTGCAATTGGAAGTGAACGAGTTTTAGAAGATGAAATATAAAAAGGTTGCTTCGGTGAATACTTTCCAAGTGCGGTTGCCCATTCGTAATAACCATCTGCTGGCACTAAACATCTCTGAGTTCTAAATGCATTTCGAAATGTTGGTTTTTCGTGAATAGATTCAGAGCGCGCATTGATTGCATGTGATTGTGATGCACGTGCTTCTGATTCACTCTGATGCCAGTGAGCCATGATTCCCCACGACGCAATTGATAACTCTTTTTGTTCTGCAATTGTTTGGGATGCGCGAACAATGTAAATCGGATTAGTCGGCGCGATATTCCAAGTAGATGGCAACTCTTCGGCAGGGGTCTGCACACCGATGCCGAACTCTTCTGCCAGTTCGGAGGTGTTCAGCGATTGCGCATAACGGCCGCACATAGAGATACAGGTTATCGGTAGACTCATGCATATGTCTGATTCACAAAAGGATAATTCGCAGAGTGCGAACGGGGCGATGTGGCCTGCGCCTTTTCGTGGATCAAAACCTGTCAATGCTCGAGTCGTAATCCCTGGTTCTAAATCAGTAACCAACCGCGCATTAATCCTTGCAGCTCAAGCAACATCACCATCTATTTTGCGCAGACCACTTGTTTCTCGCGACAGCGAATTAATGGTCGCCGGACTTCGCCAACTTGGAATTGATGTTCAAGAGATTGAAGTTGAGAGTTACGCCGGTACAAACAACTCCGGCACAAACAACTCCGGCACCCTCGCACCCACAAAAGAGTTAGCGTGGAAAATTACGCCAGCACCGCTAAAGGGACCAGCGACAATCGATGTTGGTAATGCGGGAACCGTTATGCGCTTTTTGCCACCGCTTGCGGCACTTGCTCAAGGCACAATCTCTTTCGATGGTGATTCACGTTCTCATGAACGTCCACTCGGTCCAGTAATTAAAGCGCTAGAAGAACTCGGAATTTCAATTGATCATGGCAATCGTTACAGCTTGCCACTTGCGCTGGTCGGAACAGGAAAGATTCTTGGCGGCGAGATAGATATTGATGCAAGCGCTTCCAGCCAATTTCTCTCTGCGCTCTTATTAATTGGACCAAGCACACTCAATGGAATTACTGCTCGCCACGTTGGTGGCGAATTACCATCAATGCCACACATTGAAATGACAGTTGAAATGCTTCGCGACTTTGGAGCAACTGTTCATGTTGATGCAGCAAAGAAAACTTGGCGCGTCGAACCAGGCCCACTGCACGGCAAAGACATCGTGATCGAACCAGATTTATCTAACGCAGCGCCATTTTTATCTATTGCAATGGTCTGCGGCGGATCAATAACAATTGCGGATTGGCCACAGAAAACCACACAACCAGGTGATCAATTACGAACCTTGCTTCGTGACATGGGTGCAGAGATTTCACTTAGTGCAGATGGTTTAACACTGACTGCTAATTCAGAAAAATCAGCACTTCGTGATGCTCCAAAGATTGTTGGAATAGATGTTGATTTACACGATGTTGGCGAACTAACTCCATCTATTGCAGCACTTGCTGCACTCGCTGATTCACCTTCGCACTTGCGCGGCATTGCACACTTACGTCTGCATGAAACTGATCGACTTGCAGCACTCACTCGCGAAATTAATTCAATTGGTGGCAAAGTTACAGAAGAGCACAGTGCGCTTCACTTTGAACCATCAGCACTGAGCGCTGGCATTTTTCACACATATGAAGATCATCGCTTAGCGACAGCGGGTGCGGTTATTGGTTTAGTGACACCAGGAATCGAAGTAGAAAACATTGCCACAACTCGCAAAACGTTGACTGATTTTCCTGGACTCTGGAAGAGCTTGGTTCAGTAGTGCACAGAGTGCTCATTGCCTTCGTGAATTAGCGAAAATGGTAAAGCTAAGTAGTTTCGTGCGAGAATTGGACTAATGAGTAAACGCGTTTACGACGAAAGCGATGTACGAATTCGCCCTGCACGAAGCACTCGTCCGCGTACAAAAGATCGCCCTTCTCACGATGATGCAATTAGTGCCCTAGTAACAACAGTTGATCGTGGGCGAACTACATGTATTACTGAAGAACGCTTAATCGTTACGGCAATGAAATCCCGCGAATTAGGACCTAAATCTGTAGTCGTTGGAGACATCGTAAGTTTAGTTGGCGATGTAACGGGTGCTGAAGGATCACTTGCGCGCATAGTTGCAGTTAATCCTCGCAGAAATTCCTTAAGCAGAACAGTTGATGACGCTGCCAAAATCGAGCGAACCATCGTTGCCAATATTGATTACTTAGTAATTGTTGCATCTACTGCAAACCCAGAACCACGCCGCGGACTGATCGATAGATTCTTAGTCTGCGCATTTCATGAAGGCATCTCACCAATAATTTTGATGACAAAAACAGATTTAGCTCCACTGCCGGATTTCATTGAAGAGTATCGAGCACTCGGTGTTCAAATCCTGGCAACATCTAGCAAGAAATCAGATCGAGAATCTGATGTTGCAAAAATTCACGCATTGCTTGCTGGAAAGACTTCTGTATTAGTTGGTCACTCAGGTGTTGGTAAATCAACATTGATTAATGATTTGGTTCCACATGCGGGGCGAATTACTGGTGATGTAAATGATGTAACAGGTCGCGGTCGCCATACATCTTCTAGTGCGATTGCACTTCCGCTTTCACCAGATTTAGATCCGGCAGGTGGTTGGGCAATTGATACACCAGGTATTCGTGCATTTGGCTTGGCGCATTTAGATCCAAACAAAATCATTGCATCCTTTAGCGATTTATCTGAAGTGGCAGCAACATGCATGCCACGTTGTTCACATAGTGAAGAGAGCTGCAGACTCAATGAGTGGGCTGCACCAAATGGCACCATCAATGTTGCTCGCACGCGCCGTTTGCAGAGTTTGCGATCACTCCTTGAAATCAAGGACTTTGATTCAACTGCTGACTCCATGACTTCTGAATAAACACATACTCTGCCTTGCGTTGTAGACTGACGAGGTGATGGCTACTCAATACTCGCGTGAAGCTGATGTCGCATTAGCGCTGAAAATGGCCGATGCCGCCGATGTAATTTCGATGGCTCGCTATCAATCACAGGACTTAGTAATCACAACAAAGCCAGATAACACTCCTGTCACAGATGCTGACAAAGCAACGGAAAAAGCGTTGCGCGACATTCTTGCCACAGAACGACCAGATGATGGACTTGTCGGTGAAGAGTTTGGAACTAGTGGCACCGATGCCAAGCGCTATTGGGTGATTGATCCAATTGATGGAACAAAGAACTTTATGCGCGGTGTACCAAGCTGGTCCACACTTATTGCGCTGATTGAACGCAACGATGATGGCACAGAACAAATAGTTGTCGGAGTAGTTAGTTCACCGGCGCTCTTTCGTCGCTGGCATGCAGCACTTGGATTAGGTGCATACGTTTCACTGAACGGTGGCGCACCAAAGAAGATTCACGTCTCTGGAATTTCATCAATTAGCGATGCATCCATTACGTATTCAGATTTCAATAACTGGGATCAATACTTGCCAAAATTTCAATCACTTCTTGCATCAGCAAATCGAACTCGTGGCTTCGGGGACTTCTGGTCACACATGTTGGTTGCAGAAGGTGCCGCAGAAGTTGCGCTAGAAATCGGCGTAGCACTCTGGGACATGGCAGCGATTTCAATTATTGTGACAGAAGCCGGCGGTCGTTTTTCTAGTATTGATGGCGTAGATGGTCCGGGTCACGGAAGTGGACTCTCAACAAACACAGTCCTTCATCAACACGTGCTCGATGCGTTGCGAGTTAAGTAATGACTAAGCGCGTAGGAATTGCAACCGGCAAGAATGCACACGAGTTGGCGCACGCATGACGAAGCTCGCACTGGAAACTCGCACACTCAAATTAGAGGGAATGACCTGCAGTGCCTGCGTAAACACAATTGAACGGGCACTCAATAATTTAGATGGTGTTAGTGCAAGTGTTAATTTTGCAAGCGAAACAGCCCACATTTTGGCCCCAGCTGAGATTTCTACGAAGAAATTAATCGCAACTGTTAAAGGCGCTGGCTATTCTGCTGCCTTATTGGGCGATTCAAATCAATTCGCATTACACAGCAAGCGTTCTGCGATTGCCTTGTTCTTTGCAATTCTCTTTTCTGCTCCTGCCATTGCTATTTCAATGACCATGGCTTGGCACGAACAAATCGATGTCAGAATTTTGCAAACACTTGAAGATCTTCGAATTCTGCCCCCACTGTATTCACCAACTGCATGGTTGGTAATTGCACTGAGTGCACCAGTTGTTCTCTTGGTTGCGTGGCCAATTCATCGCGCTGCACTTCGCAATCTCTTGCACCCAACGATGGATAACTTAATTTCTTTGGGCTCGCTCACCGCGTTCGGTTGGTCAATTTATGCCAACTCAACAGGCAATGGTGATGTTTATACAGAAGTCGCTGCCGGAGTCGTTACTTTTGTGATTCTCGGAAGATTTCTTGAAACGCGGGCAAAGCGTCGCGCCAGTAGTGCACTCTCTGCACTCTTAGCCTTAAGCGTTAAAGAGGTAAGTGTTATTCGTGGGGGATTAACTGTTCTTATCCCGGTCGACACTTTGGAGATCGGCGATGAGTTTGTCGTTGCACCCGGGGATCGCGTTGCAACAGATGGTGTTGTTGTTTCCGGAAATAGCTCGGTTGATAACTCATTGATTACTGGCGAATCACTGCCACTAACAGTTGGTCCTGGTGACCTTGTAATTGGAAGTTCGGTCAATACAAATGGTCGCCTCATTGTTCGTGCTACTCGTGTCGGTCGCGATACTGAGTATGCGCGCATTACTTCTATGGTTCTGGAAGCTCAGAGCACAAAGTCACCAATTGCTCGTCTGGCAGATCGCATCAGCGCAGTCTTTGTTCCAATCGTTACTGTGCTTGCTTTAGCAACGTTTGGTGCGCTTTGGTATAACGGTTATTCAATCTCGGAATCAATTGCAAGAGCAATAGCTGTAATTGTGATTGCCTGCCCATGTGCACTTGGCTTAGCAACCCCTGTTGCATTACTCGTTGCATCAGGCCGAGGCGCTCAACGTGGAATCATTATTCGTAATCCTCGCGTACTAGAAGTAGCACGCAGAGTAGACACAATTGTTTTGGATAAGACCGGAACGCTGACAACTGGTGCGATGAAGGTTCATGAGACAACAATCGCAACAGAAGCTGGCGCATTACTCGGTGCATCATTTGAACCGCTTTTGCGTGAAGCAACAATTCTTTCTACTGCTCTCTCAATTGAAGAACAGAATAATCATCCAATTGCACTGAGTATTCGTGGATTCATCGCAGCAAAAGGAATCAAATCTACTTCAGTTTCTGAGTTTCAAGTAACGCCTGGATCAGGAGCTGCCGGTCGCGTAAATCTAGGAACGCACTCACCAGTTGTATTAATTGGTTCACCAACTGCAGTCGCACACAGTACGACCACGTTTCATCCACTTATTGCAGCAGCAGTACAACGTGGCCACGATGCAGGATTAAGTGTTTCCGTTTTGGCATGGGATGGAGTTGCACTAGCTGTCTTTGCAGTCGGCGATGAACTAAAAGCAGATGCAGCAGAGACTATTGAATTGTTGAAGAACTCAGGAATTACGCCTTGGTTGTTAACTGGTGATTCAGAAGATGCGGCTCAATCAATTGCCAAGCAAGTTGGCATTGAAAGCGATCATGTTTTCTCTGGTGCACTTCCACAAGGAAAACTTACGAAGATCCGTGAATTACAGAGTCAGTCGCACACAGTCGTAATGGTTGGCGATGGAATCAATGATGCAGCTGCGCTAGTTGGCGCGGATGTGAGCATTGCAATGGGAACAGGTACAGATGTCGCTGTTTCTAGCGCAGACATAACGCTGATGCGCAAAGATCTAGCTGCAGTACTCGATGCGCTAAAGCTTTCAAAGCGAACCCTTAAAACTATTCGTGTTAACTTAGGCTGGGCATTTGCATACAACATCGTCGGAATTCCTATTGCTGCACTTGGTTTGCTTTCACCAATGTATGCAGCGGGAGCCATGGCGCTATCTAGTTTGTTCGTTGTTACTAATTCATTGCGCATCAAGGTTCCTCGCACTCGCTAGATCCAAGCAGTAGTTTTCAACCGTCAATTAGCTACAAGCATCAAGTAGCTACAACCATCAAATAGCTTCAAGCATCGGACGAGCAGGAACCTCATAAATTTTTCCCAGTGGCGAAGTCCATGTGCACGCGCCATCGGAGTGGGACTTTAATTTCCAACCACCATGAGTCTTTAATCGGTGATGTCTTCGACAGAGCGCCCCAAGATTTTCAGGAGAAGTTTTGCCACCACTTTCCCAACTTTGTGCATGATCTAAATCTGCTCGAGCTGCCGAATGTCGGCAACCAGGAAATCTGCAAGTTCGATCTCGCGCAATCAGAAAATCAATAAGTGCTTGTGGAGGTTCATAACTTTCACGACCAAAATCTAGAAGTGTTCCGGTTTGTGGATCAGTGATAAAACGTTGCCACTTTCCATCAGATGCCAATGCGCGAGCAACTGATGCGGGAATCGCACCATATCCGGCAAGTTGCCCCGGATTTTCTGCAAGTCCAAGCAGTGTTGGTAAATCAATTGTGACATTTACGGTGACTGGTCTGCGATGTAGCTTTACATCAACAGTGCTCTGTTGCAGTGACCATGTAGCAATACTTGTCAGTGCATCTGCGCGCTTCATATCCATAGAGCGATGTTCTCCAGGCGCAACTTCCGAATCATTTGCGGAATCTGAAGCACCACCAACACCAGCACCACCAACACCAACACCAGCACCAGCAACACCAGCACCAGCACCAGCACCACTCATGCCTCGCGCATTTAAAGTAATCGCTTCATTAGCAACTTGTGCATGTATGAAGTTCTCAATGGCTTTCATAACAATCTGCGCATCTTCTGCCGGCAAAATTGCAACAATTGTGGAGAGCCCATCTACTTCTCTAAAGCATGAAACTCGGCGTGTATCTCGAGCACGTTCTGCTATTTCTTCGAATGGTTCCGGTGCTAGCTTCGCAATTGTTGTGCGCACTTTGTTAGCTACTTGTGTTGGTGTGTGAAATTCAGCGTAGGCAAGTGCGCTCTGCTCGATTGAATATATATGCGCTGGACCCATGCCATCTCGAATTGCTGAAGCACTTTCGCGTGCAATAACGGTTGCGTGAGCGGGTGAAATTTCTCCCATTGCTAGCGCTGAACAAACATTTGGTAAGTGGTTAACGAGTGTTCTAGCAACATCAATACGAATTTGCGCAGTGCCTGTAGACATACGAAGTGCAGCCGCAACGTCTTCACGTTCGGCATCATCAACACCAGTAAAGATGTCATCGCTCTTACTGCCTTCTTCGCCCGCCACCGCCACGATTGCGCGTTGCATCATGGCTTGCAACCAACTGATCTGTCGCTCAAGTGCAGATAAGTAATCAATACGCGCAGCAGCAGGAAGATCAAAGGGATTGATTGCAGATAGAGATGTGAGGGTGTCGATGCCAGGCGCTGCAGTGAGAAGTCGAGAGACAAGTTGTGTGCGCATGTGTGAACTATGACGAGGCGCACTGACAGAGTGTGGAAGTTATCCCCATGGGCAAACTAGAGTTTGGAGTGTGAAAACAGGAGCTAAGACATCTTTATACACAACGGCTCTAACTTTTGCATTGGCCCTCACCGCACTCACAGCCCCACCCGCTCAAGCATTTGAATTGCCTCTGACTGTCGCCGCAGATCAACTATCTGGTTATGAAAGATCACTCTTTAAACATTGGATTGATGCCGATAAAGATCGCTGTGACACCCGCAAGGAAGTTTTGATTCAAGAAGCAGTTGTTGTTCCAAAACTAAGCAGCGGTTGTGTTTTTAATGGTGGACAGTGGATAAGTCCTTACGAAGGATTGAGAACTTCTGATTATTCAACATTAGATATTGACCATATGGTGCCGCTCTCTGAAGCATGGAGATCAGGTGCATGGAAATGGTCACCTGCACAACGTGAAGCATTTGCAAATGATCTAACTGATCAACGTGCACTAGTTGCTGTAACAGCAGGTCTTAATCGCCAAAAAGGTGATCAAGATCCGAGTACATGGTTGCCACCTGAGAATCAATGTACATATGTTTCTAATTGGATTGCCATCAAAGTTCGTTACTCATTAACGATTGACACTGCAGAAGCGAACGCACTTACTTCACTCGTTTCCCAATGCAATATCACATCAATTACTGCTTTCTCTATACCTGCGTATGCAGTAACAGCTGGGATAAATCCCATAACTCTTGTCTCCCCAACAACTGCACCAACACCAACTGCGAAACCAAGTGCAACACCAGAATTTAGTAAAGTTGTTAAGTACTCAACGTGTGCGAAAGCGCGCACCGCTGGAGTCACGCCGATAGTTCGCTCGAAAAATAAAGCCTTGTACAACCTGAATAAGGGTCTGGATCGCGATAAAGATGGCGTTGCCTGCGAGTAACCGCGTTTTTTAAAGCCTCCGCCAGTGGTTAAGATTGGTGCGTGGAACCACAGAAAGTACTTCTCTATTACGGCTTTACGCCCATACAAGACACTGCTGCTGTGCGTTTATGGCAGTTAACACTCTGTGAATCACTAGGAATTAAAGGTCGCATTCTTGTTTCTCCTCATGGAATCAACGGAACTGTTGGTGGAGATATGGAATCCCTTAAGAAATATGTTGCACGCACAAAGAAATATCCTGGATTTAAGAAAATTGATTTTAAATGGTCAGATGGAACCGGAAATGAATTCCCTCGTCTAGCAGTTCAGGCTAAAGATGAACTCGTTGCATTCGGTGATCCTTCAGTAATTAAAGTAAATGAAAATGGTGTTGTTGGTGGCGGTAAGCATCTCAAGCCATATGACGTTCAAAAACTCGTCGAAGAACGTGGCGATGACGTTGTCTTCTTCGATGGTCGCAACGCCTTTGAAGCGAAAATTGGAAAGTTTAAAAACGCAGTCATTCCTGATGTCACAACATCGCGCGATTTCGTAGAAGAGATCAAGAGCGGAAAATACGATCACCTCAAGGACAAGCCAGTTGTTACGTACTGCACTGGTGGAATCCGTTGCGAAATTCTTTCAGCTGTCATGGTCGACAACGGCTTTAAAGAGGTTTACCAAATCGAAGGTGGAATCGTTAAGTACGGCAAGAAGTACGGCGACAAAGGTTTGTGGGAAGGCTCGCTCTATACATTCGATGCTCGCATGGCCATTGATTTCTCATCTAAAACAAAAGTTATTGGCGAGTGCGAAAGCTGCAACGCACCAACTAAACAGTTCTATAACTGCGCCCGCAAAGCGTGCCACGAATTGGTTTTACTCTGTGAAGATTGTTCAAAGATCGATGTAAGCAAGAGCTGTATTCACGATAGCAATCGTGTGCACGACTCCGAAATGGTTGGGTAGTTTTACTCTTCTACGATTTCAGTAGGCGCACCATGTACGTTCAAAACATCCTTCTTATGAATAGCGGGAACAGTTCCTAGCAATCCTTTTTGGAAGTCTTCAAAAGCCTGTAGAACTTCGCGCTTGGTGTTCATGACGAATGGACCCATCCATGCAACAGGTTCTTTAATTGGTTGGCCACCAAGAATAAATAGTTCTAATTCAGGTGAACGACTCTCTTGTTCATTAGCAGCGCGAATAACCAGCGTATCTCCCTCACCGAAAACAGTGAGTTGCCCCATCTGAACTGGACGAGACTCTTCGCCAACAAAACCATGACCTGCCAATGTGTAGACAAGTGCGTTGTAATCCTTGCGCCATGGAAGTCGAAGTTCAGCACCTGGTTGAACAGTTGCATGCACCAATGTGATTGGAGTCTGTGTCGATCCTGGACCTTTATGTCCATCAATTTCGCCAGCGATTACGCGGATAAGTGCACCACCATCGTGGGAAGCCAGAAGTGCAACTTCACTCGCACGAAGATCTTGATAAGCAGGTGGTGACCATTTCTTAGCAGCTGGAAGATTCACCCATAATTGAAAACCGTGGAACAAACCACCACTCATCACTAAATGATCTGGGGGAGTTTCGATGTGCAAAATTCCTGCACCAGCGGTCATCCATTGTGTGTCACCATTTTGAATTGTTCCGCCACCACCATTGTTGTCATAGTGATCAAAGATTCCATCAATAATGTATGTAACAGTTTCGAAGCCGCGATGTGGATGCCATGGAGTTCCTTTTGGCTCTCCCGGTGCGTATTCCACTTCTCCCATTTGATCTAAGTGAATAAACGGATCGAGTTCTGCCATATCAACGCCGGCAAATGCACGACGAACTGGAAAACCTTCACCTTCAAAACCTTGTGGAGCTGTTGTAATGCTCTTAATTGTGCGCGCACGCGATCCCGGCGCCTCAATAACTCGAGGCAGAATTGTTATATCGCTAACGGTAACTGCTGGCATTTCAACTCCTTATTTCAATAAGCGCAAGAGTAGTTGAACTTTCAACTACCTGCAACTTAGAAGTTAGAGGTTCTTAAGCGCGGAAACAACCTTGGTTAGCGAAGCCTTTGCATCTCCAAATAGCAGCATCGTCTTTGGGTCGTATAAAAGCTCATTTTCGATACCAGCAAAACCTGGGCGCATCGAACGCTTGAGGAAAATAATGTTTGCAGCGTTAGCAACTTCAAGAATCGGCATTCCATAAATTGGAGCACCCGGAGAAGTTTTGGCTGCTGGATTAACTACGTCATTTGCGCCAATAACAATTGCAACATCGGTCTGACCAAAAGTTGGATTAACTTCTTCCATTTCAGCCAATTGATCATATGGAACGTTCGCTTCAGCAAGTAAAACGTTCATGTGTCCTGGCATGCGACCCGCAACTGGGTGAATTCCGTATGCAACGTCAATTCCCTTGGAAATTAACAGATCCGCTAACTCACGAACTGTGTGCTGTGCTTGCGCAACAGCTAAACCAAATCCCGGAACAATGACAACGCGACGTGCATAGTTAAGCAAGATTGCAACATCATCTGGTGAACCAGAACGAACTGGACGATCTTCTGCAGCTCCGGTTGCCTCCTGTGGCTTTGCAGTAAATGCACCAAAAAGAGTTCCAAATAGTGAGCGTCCCATTGCTTCAGCCATCATGCGAGTCAAGATGGTTCCGGATGCACCAACTAGTGTTCCAGCAATAATTAGAAGAGTTGAATCTAGAACGTAACCACTTGCCGCAACTGTTAAACCAGTAAATGCATTGAGCAGCGAGATAACAATTGGAACATCTGCGCCACCAACTGGAAGTACGAATAGAACACCAAATAGCAGTGAGAGAGCTGCAAGAATCAAGAGCGGATTAGTGCCGAGTTCTACAACTACCCAACCTGCCACACCAAGTGTTGCTGCCAGCGTTGCCGCAATAACAAAGCGTCCACCAGGAAATACAACCGGGCGAGTAGTCATGAGCTCTTGAAGCTTTAGGAAAGTGATAATCGAACCGCTAAATGAAACACAGCCCACAATCACAGTAAAGACGGTTGCAATAACTACTGGAGTACTTGCTGTATCACCAAGATTTAAGTATTCGACGATCGCCACAAGTGCTGCGGCGCCACCACCCACACCATTAAATAGTGCAACGAGTTGAGGCATCTGTGTCATCTGAACTTTACGTGCAGCTGGCACACCAATGATTACACCGACAGCAATTGCGCCAAGAATCCAACCTAAGTTGTTAAGTGGAAGAGACTCTCCCTCTTTGGAATAGAAGAAGACCACGACAGTTGCAATCGTTGCTCCAATTGCACCGATGATGTTTCCACGACGAGCAGTCTTTGGCGTTGATAGACCCTTAAGTGCAAGAATGAAACAGACGCCGGCAGCAAGACCAATCAAGCTATATACGAAATAACTCATTTGTTCTCACCGCCTTTCTTTGGCTTAAACATTTCGAGCATTCGATCGGTTACGACAAATCCGCCGACCATATTGATAGTGGCCAAGATGATTGCAGCCACCGATAGTCCTAATTCGAGATTTGTTTTACTGTGGTCGGCAACGATGATTGCACCAACCAAGATCACACCGTGAATAGCATTTGCACCGCTCATCAGTGGAGTGTGCAAGGTGGATGAAACTTTAGATACAACTTCAAAACCTACGAATACCGCAAGAACGAAGAGCGAAATGATTGCAATCGGTTCCATTATTTTGCGCCTCCATTTCGCTTCGCTCCTGCATGTGTAACAGCTGATCCATTGATAATTTCATCTTCAAAATCAAGATTTAACGCAAGCGCACTACCTTCTGCTGCTGGCTTAGTCAGCAGAGTGAGAAGATTTACAACGTTGCGTGAGTACAAACTGGATGCATGAAACGGCAGCTGACTTGGTACATCTTTGCCGCCCCAAATGCGCACACCATTTTTTGTAACAACAACTTCACCCGGCTTGGATCCTTCAACGTTTCCGCCAGTTTCTGCAGCAAGGTCAACGATGATTGTTCCTGGTCCCATCGAATCCACCATCGCCTGTGTCATTAATTGTGGTGCTTGTCGACCAGGTACAGCAGCGGTTGTGATGACAATATGTGATTTAGCAATGTAAGGCGTCAATAACTCACGTTGCTTTGCCGCACGCTCTGGTGTCATTTCGCGTGCATAACCGCCAGCACCTTCGAGTGCCTCTAATTCAAGTTCAATAAATGTTGCGCCCATTGATTTAACTTCATCAGCAGAAGATGGTCGAACATCGTATGCCGAAACAACTGCGCCTAATCTGCGAGCAGTTGCAATTGCTTGCAAACCCGCAACGCCAGCACCCAACACAAGTACTTGCGCAGGTGTAACTGTTCCGGCTGCTGTCATTAATAATGGAAAGAAGCGTGGTGACATTTCTGCACCAACTAATACTGCGCGATATCCAGCGCACAGAGCCTGCGAAGTGAGCGCGTCCATTGATTGTGCGCGTGAAATACGTGGCACTAATTCGAGTGAAAACGCAGTAACGCCTGCGCTAGCTGCTGCGTCAATCGAATCTACGGCAGTTACTGGGGATAAGAATGAAATAGTGAGTGCGCCTTTTTTAAGCGATGACATCTGTGCAGGAGTAAGAGGTGAAACGCTGAGAACAACATCAGCATCTTTTAGAACGTCACCATTTACTACGGAAGCACCAGCGCTTTTAAAATCTTCATCTGTGGCTTGCGAATGTGTGCCAGCACCAGATTCGATAGAGACTTCATATCCCAATCGAGTTAATTTGTTAATGATGTCTGGAACGAGCGCTACGCGCTTTTCGCCCTCACGGATTTCTTTAGGTACGGCTATTCGCATACGAGAAACTTAATGCCTTTGCGCTCGAGAGGCTAGAGCGAACCCTTGATTTCTCCACGAGTTAAATGAAATAAAAGGGATTGAATAGTGGTCCTGCGATGAAATGCTTCACGCCAGATGACGGATTTCGGTCCATCAATGACAGATGCCATAACTTCTTCGCCACGATGCGCAGGAAGACAGTGCATAAATATTGAGTCCTTAGCAGTTTTGTCCATCAATGCATCAGTGACTGCAAATGGGGCTAGCGCTCCAATTTTTTCGTTCTTCTCTGATTCTGGATCACCCATAGACATCCATACATCGGTGTACAAAACACTGGCATCTTTTGCTGCACTTTGTGGATTATTAGTTACTTCAATTGTTGCACCAGTTTGTGCTGCAATCTTCTGTGCAGTTGCAATTGCATCGGCACTTGGTGCCCACTTTCCTTCAGGAGTTGCCGCAACAACGTGTGCTCCCATGATTGCACCCATGATCAGCCATGCATGCGCCATATTGTTGCCATCGCCTAAGTAAACAAATTTGCGCCCAGAAACATCTTTTCCAAATGTTTCTCGAATTGTTAACCAGTCAGCTAAAAGTTGAGTTGGATGATCATCATCCGTTAGCGCATTGATAACAGGAATTGATGCATACTTTCCAAGCTCATCAACATCTGATTGCGCAAATGTTCTAACAATCATTGCATCGCAATATCCACTAAAAATTCTTGCGGTATCTGCAATCGATTCTCCGCGACCGAGTTGTAGGTCCTCTCCGCGTAAAACAATGGGAGAACCACCTAAGTGCGCAACCGCAGTTTGTGATGCTAAGCGCGTACGAGTCGATGGCTTTGTCATATAAATTGCCACGCTCTTATGGGCCAGTGCTTCTTTAGATCGAAGTGGATCGGCGGCGAATTGCGCAGCAGTGTCCAGCAACAACTCAACGTCATCGCGGGTTAAATGTTCGGTGCGCAACAAGTCTTTCATCTGATGAATTCTACCCTCACGATAAGGTGTGCACATGGGTATTTTCAGACGCGGAAGCGACACCGCGACCGATACAGATCTGCTCACTCGCCCAGAATTAGAAGAAGACGATGGGGGTCATGATCGTTTTTCACACTACGTGAAAAAAGAGAAAATCGTTGAATCAGCAGTTACTGGAAAATCTGTAAAAGCTCTATGTGGCAAAAAATGGATTCCATCTCGAGATCCACAGAAGTATCCAATCTGTCCTGCTTGCAAAGAGATTCATGATGGATTGCGTGAAGCGCCTAAAGAAAATTGATATGAAAAAACTGGTTCCCCTGGTCGCTTTAATCTTTGCCACTTCCACATTGCTGTCATTGCCTGCCTCGGCTGGAACACAACCACGAAAAGTTTGGTCAGGATGGATTCCTTATTATTCGATGAAAACAGCATTACCGGCGGCAATTGCAAACGTAGACCTTGTTCGAGAAGTAATGCCATTTTGGTACACACTTAAATACAACGGTGCAACAAAGCTTCCCGTCGTGACAGATTTGTATGCTCCTGCTAATCCGAGCGTTCCAATCTCGGTGCCTCTTACATCCATGCGCAATGCAGGTTTTACAATTATTCCAACGATTACAGACGGTACAAGCGAGCTAGTTTTATCCAAGTTGATGGCAAATCCAACGTCTCGCACTCAGATTGTTAATGCAATAACAAATCTCATAATGACAAATAATTATGATGGAATCGATTTAGATTTTGAAGGTTTTGCTTTTGTTGATAAAAACACCACATGGAGCACCACGAAGCCGCATTGGATTGCATTTGTCAAAGAGTTAAGCGGAGTTCTTAAATCTAAAAATAAATTATTATCTGTTTCCACTCCATACTTATACGACCCGGCAGGAGCACAAAAAGGTTATTTTGTTTATGCATGGGCAGATATTGCGCCATTTATTGATCGACTTCGTATCATGACGTATGACTATTCTGTTTCTAAACCAGGACCGATTGGTCCACTTGCATGGACTGAAAGAACAATTAAGTATGCAGTTTCCATAATGCCGGCATCAAAGGTGTACGTCGGAATTCCTGGATACGGACGAGATTGGGTTACTAAAGTAGAAGGAACATGTCCTGTCGAAGTTGCCAAGGTTGTAAAAGTGGGCGCAAAAGCAGCAACGTTTGTATTACGAGATGCAGCAGCACTTGCCCAGAGTTATGGCGCAATTCCTGTGTACAACGAAGCTTTTGGAGAAGTGAACTTCACATACAACAAGGTATACAGCGGACTAACAGCAGCAGGATTAGCAACAACGTGTACGGCAACTCGAAACGTTTGGTATCAAGATGCCAGGAGTTTTACATCTCGTATGGCATTTGTATCTAAATACAGACTCGGCGGATTAGCGCAATGGACTTTCGGTATGGAAGATGCTGCAGGTGCACAGGCGATAAGAGATGCAGCCCTTGCGATCGCTCCCGATCAAGTTGTGAGCACGCTTGAACTCAATACCGGAAGCACAGAATCAGCAGCTGCTCTTGAATTTGGATCTGTACTCGGAGTTAAGGCAACTGTGCAACTTCCTGACAAGTTGCCAATTAATAATTTGTTAGTGCGCATTGAGTCTAAATCTGCAAATGAAACAACGTGGCGAGAAATTGCAACTAGTACAACTGGCGTTGACGGCACCATCCAAGTTCCACTCTTGCCCTCTAAGAGCACAACAATTCGAGTTAGGACAGATGGAACATGGGAACGACTCGAGTCGATTTCTCAAGAGATTCCAGTAATTGTTAATCGCCGTATTTCAATTAATGCACCTGTCTCGGTTCAGCGCAATCAACTCTTCGAAATTAGTGGCGTGCTATCACCATTTCAAAGTGGAGTACCAGTCCAGTTATTACAACAGCGAGCAGGTAAATGGATTCCTGTTGGATCGCCAGTGGTTACCGATATCAATGGAGTATTCACATTATCTGCAACAGCTGCGCAAAAGGGCTTTGGTAAATACAGAGTGAGCGTTGCTAAGGATGCGCTGTGGAATCAGGTTGATTCAAATGAATTTACGTTGGTGATTAGATAGTGGTAAAAATAAAGTCAAAAATCGAAGAAGAGATCAATGCAATTTTTTCATCTGATCGGCCATGGGTAACAATCGTTTGGGATGATCCTGTTAATCTCATGGATTACGTAACGTATGTATTCATCGAGTTGTTTGGTTATTCGCGCGAACGTGCTACTGAGTTAATGATGAAAGTCCACAATGAAGGCAAAGCAGTAGTTTCAGAAGGCACACGTGAAGAGATGGAACATGATGTGGCAAGACTTCATGAGTACGGTTTATGGGCGACTCTGCAACGTGGGGACCAACCCTTATGAGTCAGAGCCATGGATTTACGCGCCACGGTGAAGAGTTATTCGTTGCACAATTTTCTGACTCCGAAAAAGAAGTTTTAATTAATCTTTCACAACAAATTATTGAATTACTCTCCGAACGAGTCGATCAGCACGACCAAGATCCGCTGGCTGCAATGGTAGGAATAACAGTTCACGATTCACCGCCAGATGATGAAGTTTTACTGCGCTTATTGCCAAATGCATATGCAGATGGTGTTGATGCAGCAGAGTTTCGTAGGTACACCGAATCTGTTTTACGTACCAAGAAGCAGGCGCACGCAATGTCTATTCGCACAATGCTAATGAGTAGCGAAGATGGAAGCATCGAACTCAATCACGAACTAGCAAATGCTTGGCTTGGTGGGATTAATGACATTCGACTAGCTCTTGGCGTTCGACTCAATGTTGAGAAGAATTCTCATGAAGAGCTCGAATTGCTCGCACCAGATGATCCAATGCGCGGTGTGTACGGTGTTTATAGTTGGCTCGGTTGGCTGCAAGGTAATTTATTGCAAGCGCTCATGGATGGAATAGAATCCTGACATGTCATTGACTATCTCTCGCGCAATCGTTGATCAAATACTTCAACAATCGCGCAACGAATATCCAGATGAAGCATGCGGCGTAATTCTTGGGCCAATTGGTGCAGGAACTCCTGTTCGTTTGAAGCCAATGATTAATGCAGCACACTCACCAACTTTTTATGAATTTGATCCAAAAGATTTACTAGCTCTTTACCGCGAAGTCGATGACAAAGATGAAGAAATAGTTGTTATCTATCACTCTCACACAGAAACAGAGGCGTATCCATCTCGCACTGATATTGCCTATGCAGGAGAACCCGGGGCGCATTACGTACTAGTTTCTACACGCGAAGAGATTGCACCTGCGACCGAATTCCGTTCATACAGAATTATTGATGGCATCGTCACAGAAGAACCCGTAACTATCCTGGATTAGCGCTTCATCTATTCGTGAATTGGCGAAAGCTGCACGCATTAGCAATAATAAGCACATGACTACAGCAGCGATTGAAGTTCGAATCCCAACTATTTTGCGTCCCTATACAAAGGATGCAAAGGTTGTTTCTGCTGATGGTGCAGATTTGAAGTCAGTTATTTCAGACCTTGAACGTCAATATCCTGGATTAGCTGAGCGACTTCTCGAAGATGGTGCACTGCGACGTTTTATAAATATTTACGTCAACGATGAGGATGTTCGTTTTCTTGGCGGTTTAGATGCCGCAATTAAATCGGGTGATTCAATTACTGTGCTTCCTGCAGTTGCAGGTGGCTAACAGTGGCACGTTTTGATTCATTAGAAAGTTCAGTAGGTCACACACCACTTATTGGTTTACCAAAACTATCTCCTGCACCAAATGTTCGATTGTGGGCAAAAATGGAAGATCGCAATCCAACAGGATCAATTAAAGATCGTGCAGCACTTGCGATGATTGAACAAGCAGAAGCCGATGGCACTCTTAAACCTGGTGCAACAATTCTCGAACCAACAAGTGGCAACACTGGAATTTCACTTGCCATGGTGGCAAAGACTCGCGGCTATAAATTGATTTGCGTTATGCCAGAAAACACATCTATTGAGCGCCGACAACTCCTTGAAATGTGGGGTTCAAAGATCATCTTTTCACCCGCTGCAGGTGGTTCAAATGAAGCTGTTCGTGTTGCAAAAGAGTTAGCTGCCCAGAATCCTGAGTGGGTTTTCATGTATCAATATGGAAACCCAGCAAACACACTTGCGCACTATCAAGGTACTGGTCCAGAAATCTTTGCTGATCTTCCAACGATTACTCACTTTGTCGCAGGTTTGGGCACAACTGGAACATTGATGGGCGCCGGAAAATATCTGCGCGAAAAAAACCCAGAAGTTCAAATCATTGCAGCCGAACCACGCTATGGGGAAGTTGTTTATGGACTTCGAAACATTGACGAAGGTTTTGTTCCAGAACTTTATGATGCTTCAGTATTAACTCGCCGCTTTTCTGTCGGTGCAGAAGATTCTGTTCGACGCGTGCGCGACTTATTAGAAATCGAAGGAATTTTTGCTGGTATTTCAACCGGAGCAATTCTTCATGCAGCACTTGCGATGGGCGCCGAAGCTATTCGCGATGGCAAGAGTGCAGACATCGCATTTATTGTCTGTGACGCAGGTTGGAAGTACCTATCTACTGGTGTTTATAGCGCTGATCACGTGAGTGCATCAGAAGCCCTCGATAATCAATTGTGGGCATAGCGCTAGACTTCGCGGTGTGAGTGATGCACCTATTGGAATTTTTGATTCCGGCGTTGGCGGATTAACCGTTGCACGTGCAATTCTCGATCAACTTCCTAATGAATCAACTCTTTACATTGGAGATACAGCGCGAGGCCCGTACGGGCCAAGACCACTTGCAGAAGTGCGTGAGTTCGCATTAGAAACTTTAGATTTCCTTGTTGATCAAGGAGTTAAGGCCCTAGTCATCGCATGTAATACCGCCAGTGCTGCAATGTTGCGCGATGCACGAGAGCGATATTCAATTCCAGTTATCGAAGTTATTCAGCCTGCAGTTCGCAGAGCAGTTGCTGCGACTCGATCAGGAAAAATTGGTGTTATTGGCACGCAAGCAACAGTAGATTCGAAAGCATATTTAGATGCATTTGCTGCAGCACCAAATTTGCAAATAACTTCGGTGGCTTGTCCGCTTTTTGTTGAGTTCGTTGAACGCGGCGAAACATCTGGTCCAGAGATTACAGAGATTGCGCGCAAGTATCTTAAATCTGTGATTGATGCAGACATCGATACCTTGGTGCTTGGTTGCACTCACTATCCTTTACTGACTGGCGTTATTTCATACGTAGTAGGAAACTCTGTCTCACTCGTTTCTAGTGCAGAAGAAACTGCCAAGGATTTATATCGAGTATTGGTTGAAAACAATTTGCTGCACTCCACTACAAAAAATGCCAACCACAGATTTTTAGCAACTGGAGATGCGAAGGCGTTTGAAACTCTCGCACGTAGATTTCTCGGCCCAGAAGTTGGACGAGTTGAACACCAAAGTCTGTAAACCACCCAAACCAATAAACTGCTGAGATAAACGGAGATATACATGTCACGCAATGATGGACGCACCAACGATCAGCTCCGTGAAATTAAATTTACTCGCGGCTGGCTAGATCATGCCGAAGGTTCTGTTCTCGTTGAGTTTGGAAAGACTCGCGTACTGTGCGTCGCATCGTTCTCTCCTGGTGTTCCACGTTGGTTAAAAGATTCCGGAACCGGATGGGTAACTTCTGAATATTCAATGCTTCCGCGGGCAACACACACACGTTCAGATCGCGAGAGCGTTAAAGGAAAATTAGGCGGGCGCACACAAGAGATTTCACGTTTAGTTGGCCGTTCACTCAGAGCAATTGTTGATATGAAAGAACTCGGCGAGAACACAATTGTTATTGACTGTGATGTTTTGCAAGCAGATGGCGGAACACGCACAGCAGCAATTACAGGTGCATATGTCGCATTAGCCGATGCCATTGCATGGGCCAAGAAAGAGGGTCACATCAAAGCTTCTTCCAAACCGCTTGCAGATTCAGTTGCTGCAGTGAGTGTAGGAATTATTGATGGTGTTCCAATGCTTGATCTTTGCTACGAAGAAGATGTACGTGCAGACACGGACATGAATGTTGTGTGCAGCGGTGATGGACGTTTTATTGAAGTACAAGGAACGGCAGAAGGTGTTCCATTCGATCGCGCACTACTCAATCAACTCTTAGATCTTGCAGTGGCCGGATGTAAAGATTTAGCTGGAATGCAGAGTTCAGCACTCTCTAAATGAGCACACCAACCACATTAGTTTTAGCAACACGAAACCAAGGAAAGATTAGAGAATTTCGAAGAATTCTTGATGCGATCTCGCAGGGTTCAATAAATCTTGTCGGACTCGAAAATTTTCCAGATACAACTGAAGTGGAAGAAACAGGCAGCACCTTTAGGGAAAATGCTTTGCTGAAGGCACGTAGCGTGTGCAGTGAATCAGGCTTACCGGCAATTGCTGACGACAGTGGATTGTGCGTTGATGCACTCAATGGCGCACCAGGAATTTTCTCGGCGAGATATGCCGGAGTACATGGTGATGACAGTGCAAATAACTTAAAGTTGTTGAAGGAACTTGAAAATACTCCTGAGAAAGAGCGTGGAGCGCACTTCACATGCGCCGCCGCCTTAGTGCTTCCTGATGGTCGAGAGTTTGTTACTGAAGAAATCTTTGAAGGTTCAATTCTCTACGCCCCGATTGGCGATCAAGGATTTGGGTATGACCCCCTGTTTAGACCACAGGGACTCGCAATCTCCAGCGCACAAATGAGCGCAGAAGAGAAGGATTTGATAAGTCATCGCGGTAAATCACTCCGTTCGATAGCACCTCACGTAATCAGTTTGCTGACCTCACTGGGGTAAACTTCTACTATCCGAGTGCGTGAAGTAAGTACGTACCGCTACCCAAGGAGTGCATGTGGCTGTTAAGAAAACTGCTAAGAAATCAGCAGCAAAGAAGAGTGCCAAGAAGGTTGCAAAGAAGTCTGTTGCTCGTAAGTCAACTACTAAAAAAGTTGCGAAGAAGAGCACAGCTCGCAAATCTGCAGTCAAGAAGAGCGCAAAGAAATCTTCTGCTCGCAAGAGCACAAAGAAGTCCTCACGTCGCGCAACATCTGTTGATCGCCTAGTCGTACCAGCTGTACCAGTTGGTGGCGCTCGCGGTCGCGTAGATGTTTCAACAGCGCCAGCACCACGTGCTGCTGCAAAATCTGTCTCTTTTGATAACAATCCAAAGCAAGGCGCATCTAGCCGCGTTGTTGCAATTGTTGTCGTAGGAATTGTTCTTCTAGCGATTCTCGTCTGGTCACAATCTGGAAAAGATAGTGATGATGGCGCAGCACCTACAACGCCTTCAGCAACAGCGACAATGACAGAAGAACCAACGACTCCTGCAACAGAAGAACCAACTTCTCCTGCAGAACCAGTTGGTACTGTAGAAGCACCATCAGCATTCGTTGCGCTTCGTTCAGCAGATGGAATGAATCTTCGCTGGAAAGCACCAATGGCAACAGATGGACTTACAGGATTTAACGTAGAACTAAAACCAGCAGGTGCTGATTGGTCAGTTGTTGCAACAACAGGTCCAACAGAGTTAACGCATGCTGTAACACTGACAAGTTCAGATAGCTGGACACAATTCCGCGTAACAAGCGTTTATGCAGATGGACAGACTGCGTCTGCAAAAATCTTCGGACTTGCTGGACAGTACAAGTAAGAGTTTAAATAAAAATGCCCTCGCGAAATGCGGGGGCTTTTTTATTTGAGTTCGGCGACAACCGCATCTACAAAAACATTAATTCCTGTCGGAACTAAGTGCACACCATCAGGGGCGAAATATTCGGGATGCCCTTCTGAGATTTGATTCCAATCCACGATCTTCACATTTTGATAATTAGCTGCCACTTGAGCAATAAGAGAGTTGTTCTCATCTTTCCAACTCCGCGGGACTGCAGTATTAATCACAATAATTTGAGGTTGATCCTTCACTGCTTCGAATATTGATACGACTTCGCTCTCAGCTAATCGATTGTTATTTCCCATATTCACAATTACAGGTGCGCCAACCATGCGCGATTTATCTTTGTTTAGAACTGCGATCAATTCTGGCGCTTGACGACCAACGTGTGCATTGATCAAACCAACTTGGCGGCGATTAGATAACTCATTTCTTATGCCAAGAATGACAGAATCACCAACCACCCATAAACCATCGGAGGGATTAGTGATCTGAGTTTGCACTTCTGCTTTTGAGGTTATTTCCATCTTTAACTTGGCAATATTTTCATTACTGACGGCAATAGCATTCACGCTGACTAATGAGGTAGCAATCAAGATTGAAAGTATTGATCCGGCCAGAGTTGCTTTTTGGCGTACACGAACTTTCTTGGCCCGGTATTTCATGCCTCTAAACCAGGATTCGACATATCCATTTCTAAATGGCAACTCGACCCACCGAAGTGAGATATCGGCTAAAGCAAAGACAATCAAAACTCGAAGTGCATACAAAGCCCAGCTTGCACCCGCTAGATCAACACTTGGTCTTGTAACTTGGAAGACAATCCAGTGCCATAAATAAATGGCGTATGAGCGTTCACCAATCCACAAAATTGCTCGTCCTTGTAGCAAAGGTGCAAATCTTGATGCTGGGTGCACGATTGACATAATGATTGCGCAGCCAAAAAGACCTGCCAACGGAAACGCTATTTTGTAAAGAGTTGGACTGCTCTCATCGATAAATAGAAAACACGAGAGTATTCCCAGAAAACCAAATACACCGATTCCATCGATAACATCTTGAGCTCGCTTAGCAATATCAACCTTTAAGTTTTGTGGAATCCAATTAACTGCCAGTGCTGCTCCAAGGAAGAGACCAATACTGTGTGTGTCAGTTCCGAAATAAACATGGCTCACAGTTTGTGAAGAATTTGCATCGATACTGAGCGAAACCACTAAGAGCGCGATTCCAGATGCAATTGCAATTACAAGTGCTGCAGCTGGAATGATTTTGCGCCCGAGCTGACGAAGCACAAGGAGCAGAATCAGTGGCCAAATGAAGTAAAACTGCGCTTCAACACCGAGTGACCATGTGTGTTGCAAAAGCGGTGGACGGCCAATTGCTTCAAAGTAATCTTGTTGGCGAAATACAAGCCACCAATTCATAAATCCGGTCAGGGAAAATGGCGTATCAATGAGTAATCGCTTAATTGTGTCTGGTGCCCATACCCCAATAAAAAGCGTGGTGGTAACAATCATGAAAACTAATGGTGGAAGCAATCTACG
>Ga0315900_10003171_pt1 | contig 24291 bp, 22 predicted proteins | sample LakEriMetagenome_FD_203521 | JGI IMG/M metagenome (GOLD analysis project Ga0315900, IMG submission 203521) | Freshwater fungal communities from buoy surface, Lake Erie, Ohio, United States - Buoy 12 MA114 | ecosystem: Environmental > Aquatic > Freshwater > Lake > Lake biofilm | place: USA: Lake... | reverse complement strand
TAGTGGATGATCTTATTCAGCTGCAGATGAACATACAATTGATCCGCAATTAATTCTTCGCGTTTTTTCCGAACATCACAGCCCACTGGTTGTTATAACAAAGTATGAATATTGAAATCATTGCGGGTAGTCCCCGCCGGGAAAGTGTTTCTTTCCGAGTAGCCCTTCACTTACAGCAACAATTAACTCAAAGCAGCTCCCACCAGGTGAACATCATCGATGTAAGGGATTGGAATTTTCCCCTGCTGCAGGATGTAATCAATTCTCCTGAGACAGCTCCCGAACACCTGGCACCATTGGCGCGGCGAATGTTCGCTGCAGATGCATTTATTCTGGTAACCCCCGAATACAACGGCACATATACGGCAGCACTGAAAAACCTGCTCGATCATTTTCCCAAACAAAGCCATAAGGCCTTTGGAGTAGTAACGGCTTCCCCCGGTGCCATGGGTGGTATGCGCGGAAGTCAGCAACTATTGCTATTGGTATCGGCTCTATTTGGCGTTGCTTGTCCGAACATGCTCATTGTACCCGGTGTAGAGAAGAAGTTCGATGCGGAAGGACAGTTGATAGACTCCTCCTTTGCCAAATCGGTGGAGACCTTCCTGCGGGAATGGCTTTGGTTGGCAGAAGCACTTTATGCCACGAAAGCCCGATAATTCATACGGAACTACCACAGTTAGTTTGTAACTTCGCCCCGTCATCTCAGACCCATCTCATGAGCGATGCCATCAAACACGAATGTGGACTTGCCTACATTCGGCTGAGAAAACCCTTCTCTTATTACCTGCAAAAGCACGGGTCGGTGATGTACGGTCTAAGCAAGCTGTACCTGCTCATGGAGAAGCAGCACAACAGGGGTCAGGATGGAGCCGGACTGGCAGTAGTTAAACTAGACACACAGCCGGGGAGTCCTTTTTTGCACCGCATGCGCAGCAACGCACAGCAACCCATAGCAGATCTCTTTTTCACCATTGGCCAGCAGATCGCTGAGCTTGAAAAATACCAGCCCGATATTAAATCGCATCCCGGCCTCATGAAGGGTCACCTGCCTTTTTTGGGAGAGTTGTTATTGGGGCACCTGCGTTATGGTACTCAGGGCAAGAACAACGTAGAGTTCTGTCATCCTTTTATCAAGCGTGACCTGGTGCCGGGCAAGAACCTGGCATTGGCAGGTAATTTCAATTTAGTGAATACGGAGGAGTTGTTTGACAGGGTCAATATTCATCCCGGAGACTTCCAGCAACAGAGTGATTTGGCTGCCATGCTCGAAGTACTGCATCATTTTCTGGTGCAGGATGAAGAAGAGCATCCCAATGCCGCAGATTTGGGTAAGGTATTGCGCAAGGCCACGCCACTTTTTGATGGAGGGTTTACGATCGGGGGGTTGTTGGGGAATGGCCACAGTTTTGTGATGCGCGATGCGCATGGAATCAGACCCGCGTATTATTATATCAATGATGAAGTGATTGTGGCTGCCAGTGAGCGGGCTGCGATACGCACGACTTTCAATGTAGGAGAAAATGAAGTGGTAGAGTTGATGCCGGGCATGGCGCTTTTGGTAGATGATGCCGGCAATTATAGTTGTGAGCAGATTTTGCCACCGCAGGAGAGAAGGGCATGTAGTTTTGAGCGCATCTATTTTTCCCGCGGCAGTGATGAAAAGATTTACCGCGAGCGAATAGCGCTTGGACATCATCTGAGTAAGACGGTGTTGGAGAGCATACAATACGATTTAAAGAATACCATTTTCAGTTACATACCCAATACGGCGGAAGTTGCTTTTTATGGTTTGGTGAAGGGGATGGAGGAATACCTGAATAAGATCAAGGTTGAGCGCATATTGAGTTGGGGGAATGATTTCACGCCGGAGCGATTGGAAGAGATGGTCAACCGGAAGATCCGGCAGGAGAAGATTGCCATCAAGGATGTGAAGCTGCGAACGTTCATTACAGAGGACAGCAACCGCAACGAGATGGTGCAGCACGTGTATGATGTTACTTATGGTACGGTGCGCAAGCACGAGGATACCTTGGTGGTGATAGATGACAGTATTGTGCGGGGTACAACTTTGCGGGAAAGCATTGTGCGCATGTTGTTGCGTTTGGAGCCGAAGAAGATCATTGTTGTTTCTTCAGCGCCGCAAATCAGGTATCCGGATTGTTACGGCATTGATATGAGTAAGTTAGGTGACTTCATTGCATTTCGGGCGGCGGTGGCTTTGTTGAAAGACAGGAACAGTGAGCATGTGATGCAGGAGATTGCCGATCGCATACGCGAGTTGGAGGAAAAGAATTTGTTGCATACGGAGAATGTGGTGCGCCAGTTGTATAAGCCATTTACGACGGAAGAGATTTCTGATAAGATTGCAGAGTTGATAACGCCTGTGGGCACTACAATACCGATACAGGTGATCTATCAGACCATTGAAGATTTACATGATAGTTGTCCGACCAATACGGGTGACTGGTATTTTACAGGTAATTATCCCACGCCCGGTGGTAATCGGGTGGTGAACAAGGCTTTCCTGAATTATCTCGAGGGGAAGAATGTAAGGGGGTATTGAGGAATAAGTGGTAGAAACCTGACAGGATAAAGTACTAAGTGGTGGAATTGCTTCCACCTTTTTTAATTCAGGAAGGATGCCGATCCTCTGAATCTTCACAGGGGCTGTTTTAGGGATAACCAGATACGGCAAGATATCCGGCACTAAAACTTTTTTCGGCGGCTTGGGTCAGTCTTTTACTGAAATATTGCTGGGTTTTTGATGAACGGTACCCCCGAAGTTTAATTTTGCATACTATTTGTATTTGGAGGTGGTTGCTGCTGATGATCTAGAACAGGCGTTGTCTTTCCGGCATGGAGCAAAGTGAGGTTGTTACTGTTTCAGGTTTTGTAGAGATGTAGATTTATTGGGTGTATTACCCAAACCAATTCAGATTTTTTACAATATAAATACAAATGTATGTTGTCATTTTTCACATGCCGGAGATACTTCAGCGGATTAAAAAAGTTTAATGAACATGTTTTGATCAAAAAAACATTTTTTGCAGCCTCATCGTTGTTGCTGCCAGTGCTGGTATTCGGACAATCCATTTCCATTCGGGGCACTATTATAGATAGTCTCACCAACAAACCGCTCTCAGGGGTAGCAGTTTCACTTTCCAACTTCAAAGGCACTATTACCAGTGCTCAGGGTAATTTTAATATGAACAGCCAACTTTCTTCTGCTGAAAAAAAGCATAAGTTGACGATTAGTTATGTGGGATATCAATCTAAGGAAGTGTCGGTATCATCGATAACAGGACCATTGACCATACGACTAGCACCTATTCAAAAAGAATTGCCAGAAGTTATAATTTCATCTAAAACAAAGTCAATTATTGAGCGTGCGATAGAAAGGATACCTGAAAATTATCCAATCAATCCAATAATGATTAATGGATTGCTTCGGGTCAATGTAAGTGTAAACGATACAGATTATTTCTATAAAAGTGATGCGCTCGTTCAGATTTATGCACAGTCCTATAAAAACGGAATTGATCAAAGAGTTCAGGTACTGCAAAATAAAACGACTACAATTAAAAATCCTCGTTCGGAGTATTATACTTTGGCTCCTGTAAGTTTTGTTGGCAATTTTTCTTCGATAACTGACGTTGTTTATCAAAAAGAGCTCTTTTTAAATAAACGTTCACTGGATGATTATATATATTTTCAACACACCAAAACAATAATCAATAATCGGGTTACCTATTTAATTGAGTTTGAGAAAAAACGTAACAATAAAATTGAAGGAACTGTTTACATTGACAGTGCGACTCTTGCCTTTGTAAAATTTAATGTGAAGCTCTATAAGGTTCAATCGCTGATGTTTCTTACCAAGGACTTCGTGAAAGTTGAGGTAAACTATCGTCAATATGGGAATAAATGGATGATTAATGACAGTTATCAGGAAACGATTTATGAAAAGAAATTTAAGGCTAAAGAATATGTAGGTTTCGCTGCCAATAATTACGACACAACTGATGTCAAAAAAGTTTCAACATATGTAGCCAATGGCACTTTCGACTTAGATGAAAAAGTTAAGCGATTTGTTGATGATAGTACATGGCAACGCAACGAAAAATTATTTGAAAAGGCCGAGAGTGAGAATCAATTAACGGGTGTTGAAATACCTGAAATAGACACTACAGTTCAACCGCTCAAGATCCCATTGTCAGTAGCCGTATTAAGCTACTTGAATCCTGAAAATATTCGCTTTCGGCTCTATGCTGTACAGTTTCCTTATTCGTTGACTCATTTGGGGTACAATTCGGTGGCAGCATACGGAATTGGATTTGGCACTTCTTTTCGCATTTATAAGCCGTTATTTTTTCAATTGAATGGAGAATTCAATTATGGCTGGGGGGGATTAAAAACACGAAATACGAGCTATAAATTAAGCTATTTTTTCCCGCTTAATGGAAAGTCTAATCATAGTATTATTGCTTCTCCTTTTTTCGGTTATTCAAAAATACTGATCAATGATAAAGCGAAAAAACTTCAGCAGAATTTTTCTAATGCTGTAGCAGGGTTGGCTCTTTATGTGCCTACAAGTAAGTATATGCAAGTTTTTATGGAAGCCGAATATGTTCATACATTAAAAGATCAGCCAGCTAATCTTTCTATACAGCTCAATCCGCTTTCTATAAAAGCGGGAGTTGGATTTAATTTTTAGTATCGATTTTGGAGACGCTTCATTATTCCTATAATTAATTCTACAGTGATGCCATGGATCATAAGTATTCATTTTATGCATAAAATTCCCTCCAGCGATGCGGTGTATCGTCGGTATTCATTGTGTTATAGTCTTGAAGTATAGCCACAGTTTGTAGGATTTTAAGGCATATAATTTAAGGTTTAATAATTTTTATTTGCCTCGGTTAGAAAGGCATTACTTACTGAAGTTGTAAGCCATATCTACTATTTGTTATAGTGGCACTAATTCCATATTTGTACATTTATGTAAAAATGAAATTGGATGATAGCTCCTTCTATACTTACTGAGGCCCGCTTTGCGCTCACCTATTTGAAGATATTCGCTTAATCAACCCGGACCCGCACTTAAAAGGTTTTTCAAAGGCTTTCCTGAATTATCTCGAGGGGAAGAATGTAAGGGGGTATTGATAATTTGTTCTACTTGAAGTAAAGACAGGGCATGAACTTAGCTGCAGACGCAAATTAATTTTGAATCGTTGGGCGAGAAAAAGATTTAGGCATGTTTCAACAGAAATTCTGCATCCAGCTGGAAGAGTTGGTGTACGCCTTTTAAAAACAGGATATCGGCTTTCCTTTTACCGTTTAGTATATCAGATACTTTGGACTGGCTCATGCCAAGGCGATTGGCTAGGGAAGCCTGATTTATTTTCTGTTCAAACATTTTGTATTCAACCAGTTCAGTGATTGATTGTGCTATTTTTTTCGGTTCAAGTCCCAAAACATCGTTTTCATATTTTTCTGCTGCTTCAGACATGACAGATAATTGCCGAGCCTCTTTTTGTGTCAGTTTTTTTTCACCCTTATTCATCAGGGTGTAAATCCGAACCATGGTCTCATGGTATTCTTTCTTTGATTGAATAGGTTTTGTCATGATTGATTGTTCCAGGTTATGTTTGCTGCATCTATTTTATCATATGCTCTGTGTGTATCTATTAATACGATAAAAACAGTTCTAACTTTAAAGATAATTAATGCAATCAGTCTATATTGATTACCCTTGATATTAAAAACGTATCTGTCATTACCTACGGCATCTGCTGAGTTGAATGATCTTTTAAGTTCATGAAAGTTTTTTCAATTGGCCTCCTTTGTTATGAGATACCAATTTTTCCAGTGCTTCTTCGCAATCCTTATGGAGTAGGGAAAAATCTTTCAGTATTTTCTTTGAAATGATGACCATTCACTGAAATACAAAAATAGAATAAACTTCTAAAAAATGGAATAAATATATGAAATATATAACTTAATTTATGCGGCGCTTATGCATAAGTTAGATCGATTGGATGCTGTCATATACCTCCCTTTTCCCTTTCGCAGGATAAATTTCACCTACCCCTTTATTGAGAATCAATGTTTTAAGTCGTTTTTTGGGGTAGGCGATTACGGTTTTCCACAATTGTCTGGTATTGTTGTTTTGTTGATATTTGGCGTTGCTTTTGTCTGTTAGGGTTCAACTGAAACAGGCGGGAGTCATCAAATACCAAAACCAACTAGAAAATGAAACATTTATTCGGACGTATTGACAGCTGGCTACAAAAAATTTTTGTGGTGGAGTTACCGGAGAATATTGGTCGCAACATCAGCAAGCAGGAATTGATTGATCTGTATTTTTCTTGTGGCAAGGAAGGAGATGTGTTTCGCCGGGAGGTACGTCAATTATTGGAGCAGCGTTTGCCTGGGAAGGTGACGGATAAAGAGATCAATTGTTGTCTGGAATGGGTTACAGCAGTATCTAAGCGGAGGAGGTGATGGTTGGTAGTATATTCACTGATAAGCATGACCCATTTTGAGTGCGAAATGAGGGGATTGGAAATGGATGAAGGCATGATTTGGTTGTGGGTAATGGAGTTTCGCTTGTAGGTAATACCTACACTATTTGTAAAACAGTTTCGAAAGGGGATATTGTTGAAAGGATGTACTGCTCTCGTAATCGGCACTTTAAATTATACTACTATACTTGAATTTTTAAAATCATAGGGTTGAAAAATATTATTCTTTTATGCTTGTTTTCTTTTTCCCAGTCATTGGGTTCCGGACAAGAACTAAAAACTCATGATACGGGTAAGACCAAGATATTTATAATCGGTGTAGTACATGATGAAAATGAATGTAGGAATGCCGATAGTTTATTCAATATTCTGCAAGATATTCGGCCGGATTTGATTTTATCCGAGTCAGATAGCTTGGACGGGTACTTTAAACCTGATTATACATTGGTAGAACCTCCAAAGTGGTATAAAATGGCAAGAAAATTGAATGTTGTTAAAAAAATGCCACCTGAAATGGAAGTTTTATACACTTATCGCAACTATGATTCTACCATAAAAATACTTCCGTTTGATATGACATTAAATAGAAAGAAGAGTGCGCTATTTGACAAAAAGGAGGAAGAATGGGACGCAATAGTGAACAAAGCACATAAAGAAAAGAAAATCGCTGCAGGGTTATTGCCTCTTTTCAAATTACATATTAATAACATGAACTATCTTACTTCACAGTTTGAAAAAAGTTACAGGGAAATTAACAAAAATGTAGTATCTGATAGCATACGTTATTTAATGGTAGTAGAAAGAGAACTAAATTTTAAACTACTTGAAGATCTTCCTGAACTTGTTAGATTTAAGGACTGGCAGTCAAAGAAAGTGGAAGATTGGTTAAATAGAAATAGTATCATGACTAAAAACATACTCAGATTTTCTGAGGTCACTAAAGCGAGGAAGGTTGTTGTATTGACAGGCTTATTGCATAAATACATTTTGAAGGATTTGCTAAGTTCATCCAATACAGATGGCAAATATGAATTAGTGGAATATTTTGAGAAATGAAAGCATTTAATCTCTTTCTAGGTACACTTGCAACACAGGTGTAGAAGCTCTAGTTGCGGCGCAGCGTTTACCGGGGAAGGTGAGGGATGCGGAGATCAATTGTTGTTTGGAATGGGTTGCAGCAGTTTCTAAGCGGAGGAGGTGATGGTTGGTATTTAAATTGTGGATAATCATCAGCCACCTTGATAGAGGATTGAGGGGATTGGAAATGGATGAAGGCATGATTTGGTTGTGGGTATTGGCGTTTCGCTTGTATGAAATGCTTACAGACTATTAGGAGGATAGATTTAAAATTGAGCGGAATGATAAAAAGCCAATAAAATAATGACTCTGTTTATTTTTTTATAACTATACATTCTATGAAATATCTGTATCTTTTTTTCATACTACTGCTCTTCTCCTGTTGGGAAACGAATGGTGATAGGCTAATGATAAATCCTGACAGGGCTAAGAAAAAGCCATTAACAGGTAAGACAATTATAATAACCGGCCGTATTTCCAACTTTGGCGCCGATAGTATATATCTGTATCAGCAGCCCTATTGGGATGAATTTTTAGTGACTGTACCATTGGTCAATGATAGTTTTCGAATGGAGGTTGATAGTTCATTGCTGCTCAATCAATTTGATTCTTATGGGATGAAGTATAAAAAAATCAATTTTAAGAGAAAGGGTTTTGATTTTACTAATCATATTTTGACAACACCCAAACAGAAATATTTATCAAACTTTTTTTTAATTGATACAAGTAGCATCATAGTCAATGGTGATGCAAAAAAGGACAGTGGATTATACATTACTGCCGGAAAAAATAATGAATCCATGTTTAGATGTCAATGGCTTCAATTTGGCTATTTGAGTAACGATTCTGCCAAAAGAAAAAACGAAATGGAAAAATATCTTTCTATTATAAAAGAGTATCCTTCTTCTCAATATCTTTTGAGTAAAATTGATGAGAATAAGTCCGTCATCAAACGAGAGGAGCTAGCACAACTTTTGCAAGGGTTTGATCAGCGTGCGATAAGGTCGAATATTGGGAAAAAGATGTTGGCCTACCTCACAAAAAAAACAGATAATCAGCAAATAACAGATATGGTGCTGGAGGATGACAATGGTAAAGCCTCATCTGTCCTGAATACTACCGGGAAAGTGAATATGCTTGTGATTTGGGCGAGCTGGTGCGGACCTTGCAGAAGAGAAATTCCGGGGCTTAAAAAATTATATGATAAGTACAAAGATCGCGGATTGACCATTACCAGTGTTTCGACGGACGAGAACAGAGCATCGTGGAAGGCGGCGTTATTTGTAGAAAGCATGCCATGGAAACAACTCATTGTACCTAAAGACAAAATTGAATTGTTTAACCTCACGTATGAGGTCGGGTCGATTCCTTATGTGCTTTTTCTGGATGACAAAGGAAAAGTTATTACCCGCAGTATTGGTTTTGATGAAAACACCTCAGGGGAATATGAGTCAATCATTGCTAAATATATAAAGTGAAATAAAAGATGAAAGTACCTACTGTTTCTATTTAGTCTCTGATTGCAATTGCTTGAATCTGCCAACTTAAAGTCTATTGTTTAAAAGTGCGTGTTCGAAACTAAATACTATTTGTTAACACACGAGGTAGCTGAGTGTTTATAGCAAGGAGGCACGATGAAACGATTAAATACCAAATTCGATGACAATATTTAAAATTTGGGCTAAATACATTTAAATATAAATAGATTATGTGGGTTGAATTATATTTAAACGAATGGCAAAGTTAATGATGGTAGCTGAGTACTCCAGTAAAAATCACATATTTTACTTAAACCTAAAAAATCTCTCATGTATTTAAATAAAATTGCGCTTATCAGCTTATTAGTTATATCAACACATTCGTGCTCTTTAAAAAATTCTAAACATATAATTTCATGTCAAATTTCAGGGAAACTGCTAAATAATCAGGTAGATAGTGTCTATATCAAAAAGGCAAGAGATTTTGGTAGTAATTATTTAGATTCTGCTAAAGTAATTAATGGCGAGTTTAAGTTTAATATATCTGAAGCCGAGAAGGATGTTTCGTATGTCCTTTATTTAAGAACAAAGAATAACGGCAGAAAGGTTATGAAATTCGAGACCACAAATCCTAAACATTATGTTGCTTTTTTTTATATTGATACAAGTTATATTCAAATGATAGAAGTTCCTTTCGAACTCAACGATATTTCTGGTGAGCATTTATGTGTTTTGAAAGCTGGCATTGAAAATCGGGCTTTAAGTTCCTTAATTACAATTGAGTCATTTGGTCTTCCCGCTCAGCCACTTTTAAGAAGAAATGCCGTAGACAGTTTGAAATCATTCGCATTTCGTTTTTCTAACTCCAATTATTTTTTGAGTTATTTATACAGAGAAAAGGCAAATTTTGAAGGTACCGAATTAGCAGAAATTGTCTCAAATTTAGACTCTACTGTTTTACAAACCCCTTTTGGTAAAAGTATCAAAGCATATGGGCAAAAAATTAACTCTGAAATTAAATTTGAAGATATAATACTTAATACTCCCGAAAATTTAACTGCAAGTTTGTTTCCAAAAGACTCAATGTCGAGTATTAATTTATTAGTTTTTTGGGCAAGTTGGTGTGGCCCATGTTTGAAAGAAATTCCAGTTTTAAAAAAATTAGATTCAGTTTATCGCAAAAAAGGATTGCGAATAACTAGTATTTCAATTGATAATGACAAAGAATTATGGACTAAGGCTTTACAAGAACAAAAAATGTCTTGGAGACAGCTTCATGCAAGTAAAGATCAAATTGTCAGACTGAAGTCTCAATTTGATATTTTGGCAATTCCAGTTTCTATTTTTGTTGATGCAGAAAAAAAACAATTCAAAAGAGTCGAGGCCTTTAGTGAAAATATGTTTACTATTTATAATGATATAATAAAGGATAAAATAGGCAAATCAACAGTCATAGAATATTAGATTATGTACCCTATTTTATTATTTGAGGAATGAACTTAAATTTCACTTAATACACATTATAAGTAAATGTTTAGGGGGAGTAATTGTTAAACGATAGACCAGTAAGAAAATTTAATTATAAAACACCTAATCTAGCCTATGGAAGGAATTGCTCTTATTTCCTGAACTTGTAAACTGAATAATTATGATATTGCGATACTTGTTATTATTTCAGCTATTTGTCTGTCAATCTTATTCTCAGCAAAATAAATACCATTTCGTTATACAAAACAAGTTCAATGAACGATTGCCTTACGCCTCTTTGTTTTGGGAAAAATCTACGGGATTTTCAGCTAATGCTATGGGTGTTTTATCAGTAATTACAGAAACCCCAATTGACAGTATTTTTGTTTCATCAATTGGATATAAAACATTGCATACGGCCATTCGCCAAATTCAAATTAGAAATGATTCGATTATTGTTATTCTTTCCCCACAAGAATCTACATTGCCATCTATCACAGTTCATTCAACTAAAAATGTCTCTGATCTTGGTATTCAAGAAGGACAAACCTCTTTTTTAAGTAATCATTATAGAAATTTGATTGGGGCTGTCAAAGTAACTCAGCCAAGTAAAACTTGCAAAATCGAATCTGTATCTGTTTTTATTTATAAAAAATCTACCGAGAATATCCCTTTTCGAATACGAATTTTTACAGTTGATAAAAATGGTTATCCAGGTGAAGATTTATTACGCGAAAGTGTCGTCATTGATTCCTATAATATTGGACAATGGAATACTTTTTATTTGAATGAGATGAATATTTATATCGATCATATAAATTTCTTCATTGGAATTGAATGGTTAAATCAGCCAAACACAAATGGCGCACTTCAAATAGGGTTAACTGATAAAATTAAAGAAGCGTATAGTTTTTATCGATTTGCTAATCGGGAATGGAGACAATTTAAATCTGCTAACGAGTCTAAACCGGAGAATTTGATGATTAAAACAAGAATTTTATATTAGTTATACGTACAAATGTATTTTTCAATATGCGACTCCCACTTTTCATCTTTTTTATTCTTATTTCCACAGTTGATTTAGGGCAAAAAATTCAACCAAGTAATGATGCATTGAGGTGGGAAATATCAGTTGCCAGTGGGCCATATCTTGATATGTTTTGGGACATTGTTGGTGACCCACCAAGCTATACCAATAAACCCGGCAGATCGATGAATCTAGGTAAACTTGATAGGATTGAATTGAAACATCTACTAAGAAATGAACGATCGGGAATATCATTATATTTTCAAAATGCTCAATGGAGAGAATTGTATGGCATTCGAACTGATCCATTAGAGAAATGGAAAGATGTAACAAGATATTGTCGTCGAATGCATTTTACCTTACATTATTACCGAATGTTCCCAAGCTGAAAAAAAGTATTGAATTATGTATAATCAGATAAAAATTATACTTCTAATTGGGCTGATTAAAATCTGCACAATAAACCCTTTAAGGGCACAAAACAACATTGTTGGAAGGGTTATTAATTCTCAAGGGGGGCTTCCTGTTCAAGGAGCCTATATACGCACAAATAAATCCCTTTCTAATTCTGTTTCAGATGGAAGTGGAATATTTAGAGTAAATATTTCGGATCAAATAGTTGATACACTAATCATAGAAGCATTGGGATTCAATCAGGTGGTCCTTCCAATTAAAAGTAGATCGGATACTCTCACCATAAAACTCGTTTCAATACCTTTTCAACTACCGGAAGTTAATGTGTATGCAATCAAGGATTGGAAAGAATTTTGGTCCAGATTAAAATTGACAACAAATAATCCTGTACCAGCAGAGTCAGAGATTATAAAAAAGGTGGATTTTAATGTTAATGGCACTGAACTCAATTCAAGTAATTTTAAGGCCCTTTCACATTTTGAAGGATTGTCTATTAACGGCCTGCAGAGTTACCTTAGAGGTATGTTGTTTTGGTATGTCGTTCATGCGTTTCAAGTCAACGATACTGCAGAGATAATACAGTATGATGGATTGCCACATTCAGAGTTGTTTACAGATATTGATAGGGGTCTTTTTTTATGGTTATTAGCAGTTGACATCTCCCCTGGAGGTAGAAGATTCGGATTAGGAAGAAATGTTTTCAAGGGGATTACAAATTTTGGGAATGACAGTGTTTATGTAGTTGAATTCTATCCCGAGGAAGATGGAAAACGAGAAAATACAGTTAAGTTCAACAGGGCTACTAGTAAATTTTATTCACTTTTTTCTGCTGAAAAACGATTCTATATTCGTAAATCTGACTTTCAAATACTTCGAATAGATTACAAACAAAATTCTAAAGATCCTGAGCCGTTATTAAAAGACAACATACAATCCATAAAGGAAATTTCAGGTTCAATTGGGTTTCAGTATTATAACGGTAGTATACATCCATCTTATATTTACCAGTTTTTTTCTTATACTGATAAAAATGGGAATCATATTAAAAGAAGTGATAGTTCTTATTTTTCTAATACCCAATTTATACAATTAAATGAGCCGGAATTAAAGAAAAAGTATCAGCTGGCTAAGTTATATCGAGATTTCCCCATTCGATCAGCGGCTTTTCTTTATAAATCAAGAATAGGACATTTTCGATATGTTCCAATTAAAAAATAATTTATTAGAATAAAAAACAGCCTTGTAATAATTTTTACATTAATCTTCTCTCAGATAGGCTTTTCACAAATAAATATTTTAGAGATAAAGGCATCTAATATTGAATTGGGTAAAATCAGAGAGGGTAGTAAAGTAAACGTGTTTTTTGATGTTTACAATCCCACTAAGAAGACAATAAGATTGTACTCTGTTTCATCAACATGTGGATGTACCATTCCTAAATAGCCAAGTTATATAAATTCCAGGCAACATGTCCGAATTAAGGCTGAGTTTAACAGTAAGGGTTTTTTGGGAAGAATTAGAAAAGAATTGGTTTTAGTTACAGATGATTCTGTAAAATATTATAAACTTACTTTTATTGCTCAAGTATTCAAATAGGATAATTAGGGGTTCAATATACGACCACCGAGGGTTTTCTTCTGTTAATGTGGTGTGGGTCTTGGTTATGCACGTTCTATCAATTCACGTATCATCAACTTTACTCCGGTTAATATTCCCATTTATGTTGAAGATTTTACAATAAGGCATACCAATAATTTTTATCAGCTCCTTTTTGAGCAGAGACTGGGTAGCAGCAGTAAGCATCAATTTAATTTGAGTACAGGACTATTTTATTTGCGTATGTCACAGCAAGAGATAGACGCTTCTATCTTTGGTCTTGGCCTCGAAGAGCGAAATTTCAAAAATAGCAGGCTGGAAGAAGGAGGAGCATTTCTTGGAATACAGTACCAGGCCAAAATCGACAACCATTTTTATTTAGGTATCAAATCCCGTGTTTATTATGTTATCTCAGCCAATTATTTCGAGGCAGTTGCTTTAACTCCTACATTGACGTATGAATTTTGATGAGTGACCTATTTATTAGTGAGATACATTTCTTCTTTACAAGGGTATAAATTATAGAATAATATATGGTATGTTCTCCTTTTCCTTTCTTTCGAATCGTTCATTGTTTAGCTGTCTATTTCAATTGAATGCGATTTATTTCAAGTCGGTAATATAATTAAAATGAAAGTTTATGTATCAACACATAAGATCGTTTTTCGTTTCTAAGGGACAAAATAAAATCGGTAAGAGTAAGAGGGATTGTTTCAAACAGGCCTTAATGGTTATTCATAATTTCAATCTAACAATGTATTTAGTTGTTGTAGGACGCTGTGTTACCTTTACCGTATGAAATTATTTCTGAGCATACTATTAGTCAGTTTTCTTATTTCAGATATCTGTGCTCAAAAAGGGGCACAAAAGGCAGAGTTATTGGCATATAATGTGATTTTCAGTGGTGTAACCAGTGGTATCGGTTCAATGATTCATGCCCCAAAAAATGTAAAGAAGGGGAAGGCTTTTCTTACTGATTTTTTAAGCAAGTATCCTCTTTTTTTAAAACGAGATTCTATTTGTTTTCATTTAAAAAAATCACCTCACCTATTATCCTTTCAAATTATTTGCGTCGGAAAGTAATTGAGGGCTATATACTTTTTGAACAAAATAAAGTACAATTGATTTTTTCGTCTAATCGGTAGGGAAAAAATGGTTTTATTGAAAATCAACGAATTAGATCAAAATTTGAGATAGTAATTACGTATTTACGTAATCCAAAATCATTTTTTTTACGTCTTTACGTATTTATTTTTCAAGTTTTTAAAAATAATTGATTTGTTTTTTTGGTATGTAATGAAAGATGTAAAAATTGCAATAGGAATTTTTATGATCATAATTGATTGCGCAATCAGGGCTTTACTCCTTAATTAGCCTTAAGTCTGCGGCCGCGGATAAAAAAAGGACGTTGGTAGATGACGATACTACTTCGAATATAATCTGGGCCGATCATATTCATCAACCTAAAAAATCAAATTAAAAATTTAAAAAATGAATGCATTTAAAACTTTCAACAAGTTGTTATGTAATAAATTATGTACTGTATTTTTGCTATTCTGTTTACTGTTGATTATTTCTTTACCCTCTTGTCGATTGCCTGATACTAGTCCCCCTACTCCTAATGATCCTACTATCCTCGTGCAGATTTCGAATCCTGAATGGGAGGCACCAATCGGCTTTCCAAATAGTCCGATTACGCGAACTGGGCCGGGGTTTGAGGTTGAAATATCTGTTCAAACAATAAATAGTGCAAATCAGGCAACCAATTTTTCAACAATTGTAAAGCAATTTCCGAATATAACTCGAGGTCCTGATCCTATTTTAAATATTTCAGGAGTTAGGATTCCAACAAGTGGTGCTTATGTTATACAATATACTCTAAAAAGTCTTGATTGTACTTGGACTACCGGATTTACATGTTTTAGACCTGGTGGTGGAGCCAGTCGTAAGTATTTTAAAGATCAATTTACTTATACTAATGGTGGAAATCCTGGAAGCCACTATTTTCTTTGTACTATTCAGAACAAATATTACGATGCTTGTTGCCCATAACCTCATAAAACCAACCAAAATGAATAAAAGAAAATTACTTGGAATAATTTTACCTTTCCTTTTTTTGTCATGCACTAAATTATCAGACAATAAAAACTTTTTATTAGGAAATACTTCTGATAAAATGAGTGCTCGTATTTCGGTAGTAACTAATAATATGCAAAATAAGGAAGGAGCTTTTACAGGTACAGCTTCTATTCAAGCTGTTTTTAAAGATGACCTAAATATTAATGATTTTAGGATAAGCGATTATTCTGTAAATAAGAAACCTAGTGGAATGTTTTTTACATCTACTAGTTTAGATAAAGAGTTAAACAAAAGAATATCTTCTTTTTATGGTAACCCTATAAAAATAAGATTAAATGGAGTTGAATTATCAAGTTTACCTAAGAATCCCTATGCAAATGTAGTTACTATCGATAACAACCTAAGTGCCTGGCAAATATCAAAGAAAAAGGGCTTGACATTGAATTGGACAGTGCAGAGACAGTCTAGTAATTCAAATTCAGTTAATACAGCTTCAACCACCTCTTTCAATAATTTGGGGCCGATAGAAATAGTTCGCCAAGTTGAAAATGCAGTAACTGTAATTGCATTAGTGCCAGGTGATTTGTTGCATACTACTGGAACATCTATGTACTGGGTTGTGCCTCCAAATATAAACTCATTTACCATTGACCCTTCCGTACTTTCCGCATTCGGAATAGGAGAAACAATTGATATATCAATTGGAAGCGGTACCAACTTCCTTCAGTATCTTAATGGTAGCCCTATTGATATATTGTCTATAAATACTACATTTCTCCCGGGTTTTTCTGTAATAAACTAGTTTAAAATAAACACAGGGCCATATTGTATGGCTCTGTGTTACCTTTACCCTATGAAATTATTTCTGAGCATACTATTAGTCAGTTTTCTTATTTCAGATATCTGTGCTCAAAAAGGGGCACAAAAGGCAGAGTTATTGGCATATAATGTGATTTTCAGTGGTGTAACCAGTGGTATCGGTTCAATGATTAATGCCCCAAAAAATGTAAAGAAGGGGAAGGCTTTTCTTACAGGTTTTTGGCAGGGGGGTATTGGAGGTATTCTGAAATTTTCAGGTAAAGAATTGACCTATCAGGTAGGTCGAAATAGTTTGTATTATGCCTGGCCTGCAAGAATTGTACATGCAGCGGGATTGTCTATTGTTGAGAATGCTGCATATCACCGGCCATTTTTAGAAAATTGGCATTTATATCTTGGAATCGTACGCATGGATTTTTCAGTGAAGAAGGATAATCCCATGCGATGGAGATTCCTGCCATTATCCCCCTACAATATTTACAGAGCATCCCTATATGGAAAGTTTGATTTAGGTAAAACGCTGCAGACAGGGAGTATTATTTTTCATCATCGCGAATCAGTTTTATTTGATGTTCCCGGGGTGGGTTCAGTAGCAGGATTAAGTTCTTATAATGCGATGGTGGTTGGTAATGAAAACTATGAATTACATCCTTATTTTATCGCTCATGAACTCGTGCATGAGTTCCAGTATTATGAATATATGACACTAAATGCATGGATCAGTAAACCCGCAGAAAAATTTGTTGGGAGTAAAGTGAAAAATATTTTCTCCAAATATTTATATGCCGATGTTCCTTATTTCTGGGGCTTTTATGAATGGCAACGCCAGAAAAAGGTTAAATATCAAAATTTCTTTGAGTTTGAGGCAGAAAGTAGTGCTACAAATACGTATATAAACCGAAGGTAATGAGGGTGTTTATTTTCATTACCGGAATTATCTTTTCTGAGTTTGCAAAAACTGAATATTCAAAAGTACATCTGTTAGATAGCCTTTTTTAGCGAGGCATATCTATGCCAGTGTTAACTGTTATCATTTCCAGGTTAAAAAAATTACGGTTTTCCGTAAAAAATGCAAATAGAATTACGGTTTTCCGCATTTATTTTTCTGAAATGGCGGGGAAATGAATTTTGTTTGAGATTATTTATCATTTTACAGAAGAAATTATGGTGTACATAATTGATTACGCAATCAGGGCTTTTCTCCTTCATTAGCCATAAGTCTGCGGCCGCGGATGAAAAAAGGACGTTGGTTGGAACGATACAACCCGGGGTTTAACAATAGACAGTCCGGCCAAAAGCGAAACTGGAAAAAGCGAGTTCACGGTAGCGGGAATTCTGCGTGACGCTGATATACAAAATAATCTACACCACAGCGAAAGAGAGGTCAATAAAAAACACAATTGTATGAAAAAGATAATTTTACCGGCTATATTGTTTGCAAGTTATTTTATGACATCAACTGTATCTGAAGCAAAAAACAATTCTTCTAGTAAGATTGATATCAATAAAGTAGTAAAGTTGGCACATTGTGAAATTCATGACAAAGCAGGGAACAGTCATTTTTCAGCTAAAGGGAACTATAAACAAGTGCAAAAGGCATATGAAGCATGGGCGAGAGTGAATAAAGTAACAATGAAAAGCATCTTTTGCTTTGAAGGGTTGTCTCAATGTATTGAGGCAGACCCTTTTTTGTCTTTTTAGCATTGAACGGTTAGAAATGGGGTTATCAAATATTTTATATATTGTTTAAATTATTAAAAATGCGACCAATAGTATTCATAGTACTTATTTTTTCAGCCCCGATTAATAGTGTTTTTGCACAGTCGATCAACGGTCGAATTAATTATGAAGTGAAATTGATGGAGGATAATCTATATTATCCTGGTACACTTTACTTTAACAAAGACACTTCAGTTTTTCAGTATAAGAATAATATAGAAAAAAGATGGACAAGGAATGAGGGAATTGGGAAAATCCAATGGGTAGATACCGATTCAATTGGTAGACTTGTAATAAGGGCAATGAATAGTAATAATCCGCAATTTGTAATCCGTGACTTCTGCGGGTCTGATGTAAAAATATATATTGATACTGTAGAGATGAAATGGGTCTTGTCTAATGAACAAAAAATGATTGGTGAATATCTTTGTAAAAAAGCTACTACAAGATTTAGGGGCAGAGACTACATTGCATGGTATTGTCCTGAAATTGCGGTATCTATTGGGCCACTTAAGTACAATGGTCTCCCAGGTCTTATACTAGAGATTACAACTACAGATAAAAAATTAAATATCTATGTAACAAAAATATTTTTGACTAGCATGCAATTGGTCTCAGTCCCTTTACTCAAAGAGAAGTTAGTGTCAAGAAAAGAGTTTAACCTTTGTTTAGATAATGATTCGATTAAAGAGTATTATAAAAACAAGGCGATTATTGCTCAATTACAAAAGGAGTTTCCAGATATTCAGGTTTCAGATAGGCCATTTATACCACGCAGTGAGAATGCAACAGAAGTAGACCAGTAGTTGCTATGCGTATTTTTTTGCTAATATTAGTTTGCTTTTTTTCATTGAATCATTTGCATGGTCAAGAGAATAGAAAAACAAAGCAGTTATCTGGCCGAATTATTGAAATAAATTCTAAACTTCCCATACATCACGCAGTTATTCTTATTCAAAATGAGAGCAACGAGGTACTTGCTTTTACTGAAAGTGATTCATCAGGTAAATTTTCTATTAATTACACATTTACTGGCGATACAATTAGTATCAAAGTAAAGCTGCTAGGCTTTAATACTTTACAAAAAAAAATAAGTACTTCGTTAAATTTCTTTGAAGGCAATTTGGTTAAAGCAGAGTCTATTGAACTAAAAGAGGTGGTAATCCAAAATAGACGAAGCATTGAAGTGATAGGTGATACCGTTGACTATAAAATTGATAGATTTACTAATGGTACTGAGAAAAACATCATTGATGTATTGGCGAAACTTCCCGGGATAGAAGTAGCCGGGGATAAAATAAAATTCCAGGGTAAGGAAATTGAGGCAGTGCTTCTGGATGGTGATAATTTAACCGGTCGAGATTATTCATTAATTCCTAAATCTGTGTCAGCTGATTTTTTAAGTGGAGTACAAGTAATTAAAAAATTTTCATCAAAAAACTTACTGAAAGGAGTTACCAAGGAAAGTGAAGAGGTTGCAATAAATTTAAAATTGCAAAATTCTATACCGGTATTTGGACAGACTGAAATTGGTGTAGGAAAGGGTGAAGAGACAAAGTATGATGCAAAACTTCAGCTTTTAGTCTATGTCAAAAAAATTAAAGCGATAACAACAGCTCATGTGGAAAATTTGGGGAATGATATTGAAGTCGGTGATATTGAAAAGTTTATGCTAAATTCAGATAATTTATCTAATTCAATTCAAAGCAAAGAGTTAATTAGAAGGAGCTCCCTGGGATTTGAATTGTTACCTGATACTTATAATAATTTCCAAAGAGCCCAATCTTTTTCAAATTCAACATTACTAAAGACTAGTCAAAAAATTAAAATAACTTCAAATACTAAATATTTCAAAAATGATTTGAAATATAAATATAGAGAGTCATTCAATTATTTTTTAGCAGCAGACACATCGTTATTTGTTGATCAACAAATTGAGCAATCTCAGCAGCCAATCAATTTTAGTCAGGAAATAAAGCTGAATTATATTCCCTCGGATAATAAAGAAATAACCAGCTCTATTGAGTTTTATCAGAATTCCCTCAGTGGGAATCAATTGAATTCCACAAATTTTAGTAATTCTGTTGAAAGGAATTTCCTTAAAAAAAGTGGCGTTACATTTTCCTATAATGCGATAGTAAAGAAGTCTAACCGTAGGGCATATGAATGGAATTTGGCTTATTCAAATTCAAGAATAGCGGAGAATATAAATATTGATTTTTTAAATGGTTCGGCAAACACATCTTTTTTCCAGCCTAGTTATCAATCAAATCAAGCCGCTTCATTACGGCATAATAATTATTTGGATTTAAAGAATAATTTATATGGTAAAATATCTTTTTGCTTAAACTATTCAAAAAATACATTTTCCTTGAATAGTAAAACTCTACACCCAAACGAGTTTCTGAATTTATTCATTGAAAACGACTTTAGTAAGAAACTAAAAAAGTATACCTTTTTTATAAAAGCCACACTAAATAATGCACATCTATCTGTTACAGGAAAAAGCAGTAATCATTTTTTATACCAGGCAATTGGTGGTATAAGTTTTGAAGATAGCCTATTTAAAAATTACCAATTGAAGACAAAAGTATTTTTTGATAAGTCTTTCCAGCTACTTGATAACAATCAATTATATAGTGATACAATTCGAAGCACCTTTCGGCAAAGTGATATCTGGCTTGCCAATTTACAAAAACCAATTGATAGAAAAACTTTGATATGGTTCACACAGATTAATAAATCAGTAAACTTCGATGTATCACTTCAGGCAGGTATCGAAAAGACAAATAACGACTTTATCACACAAAATGTATACGTAGCCGATAATATATTAATCATCAATCGGCAGGAAGGTAGCATTGAAAAAATGTTTTATGCGATAAAAGCAAGTCAGTATTTAACAAAACTTAGATCAAGTTTATTACTAGGGTATAATCATGAAATTACCAGGGCACCTTTCTATATTGAAAGTCAGGGTGATATTTCATCAATTAGTAAAAGAAAAATAGACCTATTAATTTCCACGCCCATTTCAAAAAACATTGATTTAAGTACGGGTATAGACTTCGTAAACATCAGTAACAAATGGCTACAGAGTAAGCAAGAAATAAATTATTTTAAATACTACTTTAATTTTACTTACCGAACTCCTTCTTTATATTCTTTAAGTGCTAAAATAAATGGTTTTCAATTCATACATCCAAACAAAACCACACCTGTTTTCTTTTCTGATTTATTTATGACTAAAATATTTAAAGACTCAGATTTTTCTATTGAACTGAGGGGTCATAATTTGTTTAATGTAACTACTCTTCTTTTTCAGGCTAATGAGACGGGATTGACAAAATCTACGAATTATTCAATACAGCCAAGATTTATAGCCGTACACTTTATTTTTAAATTAAAGTAGTAGGGTGTTGTTATTGTGAAAGATAGTATAAACTTACTTTTATTGCTCAAGTATTCAAATAGGATAATTAGGGGTTCAATATACGACCAACGAGGGTTTTCTTCTGTTAATGTGATGTGTTTTTTGGTTATGCACGTTCTATCAATTCACGCATCATCAACTTTACTCCGGTTAATATTCCCATTTATGTTGAATATTTTACAATAAGGCATACCAATAATTTTTATCAGCTCCTTTTTGAGCAGAGACTGGGTAGCAGCAGTAAGCATCAATTTAATTCGAGTACAGGACTATTTTATCTGCGTATGTCACAGCAAGAGATAGACGCTTCTATTTTTGGTCTTGGCCTCGAGGAGCGAAATTTTAAAAATAGCAGGCTGGAAGAAGGAGGAACGTTTCTTGGGATACAGTACCAGGCCAAAATCGACAACCATTTTTATTTAGGTATCAAATCCCGTGTGTATTATGTTATCTCAGCCAATTATTTCGAGGCAGTTGCTTTAACTCCCACACTGTCCTATGTTTTCTGAATTAAGGGATAATTCTTAATGAAACAAACTCATAATGGCTAATAATATCACTCCAAATCCGGACCGCAAGTAACTACTTGTCTATTGTGCTTACCAGATAACCAATCGTATTTACAACAACTGGTTTCTCAGCGCATAGCTAATCAATTCCCTCTGATTTTTTACTTTTAGTTTTTTGAATAAACCGTATATTTTTTTTTCAATATTGGATTTCGAAACACCCAGATGATTTGCAATTTCTTTTAGAATCATACCCCCGGCAAGTAACCTCAAAATTTCTCGCTCTCTTCGGGTAATCAGTCTTCCTTCAGCTCCAAATCCCTTCATTTTGTCTACCAGTTCCTCAATACCCGGACCATTTGCATGAAAATATCTCTGATGTGGATTGGGCATCGATGGACTCAATTTATACCTGCCAATTATTTGTTCGGCCCTGCCACCACGGGTGCGATAGATCCCCACACTCTCAAGCAAAGCAACCTCCCGGCCTTGTTTGCTGAATTTCTTTGACTCAATCGTACAGGAATATTCCATCACCCGCTCCGTTTTATCAAATATGAACGCCAATGACTGGTTGTTCATTTCGCGGATAAAGTCGATATAATCAGGTGTAGTTATCAACATCAACTTTTTCATGCTGATTTCCTTGTTATCATACCCCAGCAAAGTATCCCAACCGGTGGCATAATTGATCCTATGTGTCTCCAATGAATAAACATACACCGCCTCATCTGAAAAACATTGGATGTCTGAATAATCATTTACTTCCGTCAACTCCTCCGGAGTATACGGGATATCAGATAACATAATCTCCGTAAATTGCATGTACTGAATTGATAAGAATGAAAAACTTCTTTCAGCTAGGGGGGTACTAAAAGCAATTGGCCCTATAAAACTATACCAATATATTATTCAATCAATTATACCAATTGCATTTGTGAATAATATGTGGGTATCCCCCGAAGGGGGCAAGAGCCAACAATGACCGTTACAAATACCCATCCCCAATATTGCGCTTCACCTCAGCCACATATTCCTTGATCGATTGCTCCTTCTCCTTTTTACAAATCATGAGCGCATCAGGCGTATCTACAATAATACAATCATCCACCCCCTGTAACACCAGTAACTTCTTATCGGGCACCGAGACCATACATCTGGTCGCATCAATGATCATCACGCTGTCACCCGCTACCGCATTGCCGAGATAATCCTTCTCCAAATTATCATAAGCACTGTTCCAGGTTCCCAGATCACTCCACCCAAAGGAAGATGGAATCACATACACATTCCCCGCCTTCTCCATGATCGCATTGTCGATAGATATGTTCGTGCAAAGCGGATAAATTCGGTGTATCGCCGCCACCTCACCGGGTGTATTGAAATGCTTCTTCTCTGCATCAAACAATTCAAACATCTCGGGCTGGTGCTTCTCAAAAGCCGCCACCACCGTATCCACCCTCCACACAAAAATGCCGGCATTCCATAGAAAATCACCACTGGCAAGGAAGGTTCTTGCCAATTCTATATCCGGCTTCTCCGTAAATGTCTTCACCTTATAAATACCTTCCGCCACCGGCAATGGCTCATGCTGTATATACCCATATCCCGTATTAGGATGCGTTGGGGTTATTCCTAAAGTCACCAATGACCGCACCGTCTCCACAAAATGCAATGCCTGCAAGGTAGTCTGCTTGAACCGCTCTTCATCTAAAATCAAATGATCACTCGGCGCCACAATCAAGCAGGCCTCGGGATCCATCTGTTGTAACTTGAAAGAGATATATGCTATACATGGTGCCGTATTCTTGCGGCTGGGTTCCGATAAAATATTGTCTGCCTTCATCCCGGGTAACTGCTCTGCCACAATTCCGGCATACTCCTCACTCGTTACCACAAAAATATTTTCCTCCGGAAGAAAAGCTGCATACCGCCGGTACGTCCACTGCAACAGCGATTGCCCCGTATTCAAAATGTCTAAGAATTGCTTGGGATAAGCAGTCCGGCTCTTGGGCCAAAAACGGCTTCCTATTCCGCCGGCCATAATGGCCACGTAATGATGTGAATGATTCATGCTGGCAGCAAATTACCTAAGATTCCTGCAATATTACAGGCTTTCACCGGGATACCAATTTTTGGTGGAACA
>Ga0315900_10003170_pt1 | contig 24292 bp, 19 predicted proteins | sample LakEriMetagenome_FD_203521 | JGI IMG/M metagenome (GOLD analysis project Ga0315900, IMG submission 203521) | Freshwater fungal communities from buoy surface, Lake Erie, Ohio, United States - Buoy 12 MA114 | ecosystem: Environmental > Aquatic > Freshwater > Lake > Lake biofilm | place: USA: Lake... | reverse complement strand
TCGCTACGCGCTGATGCACGCGGTAGACCGTGCGGTGATAGGTTTCGACTGCGGCGCCATCGCCAGTCAGCCGGTCGAACACCGCATTCTTGGTGGCGTCAGAGCGCAGGTCCACCTCGTTCGCGTCCGGCGCGGCGGGCAGCAGCACGCGCCACAGCTTGGGCACGCGCAGCAGCACCAGCCACTCTTCCGGATCGGAGACATAGTTCACGTGGGCCAGGTTCGGCAGGTAATCGCCCAGCTCGGTCGCGGTGGACAGGCACAGGAACTTTTCGGGGTAGGTAAACCCGTCAAACTCCGTGCCCAGCCACTTGCGGACCAGACTGTTCGCACCGTCCGCGCCAATCAGCCAGTCTGCCCGGAAATGCGCGACCGAGAACGGCGTTTCTGCCGCAATCGAGACGCCCTGCTCATCCTGCTCAAACGACAACAGGCGATGGCCAAAACGAACCGAGGCGTTGGGATACTGCTCCAGCCCCGAGGCCAGCGCGCGGCTGAGGTGGTACTGCTCGCACTGGATGCGGAAGGGATAGCGGGTCCGATCGCCGATTTCCGTCAGATCGAACTCGATCACCTCGCCCGAGCGGCGATCGCGCCAGTGATAGACCGGGGCCTTGAGCCCGCGCTCGAGCAGCATCGGGGTGATCCCGATCTCGTCGAGCATTTCCAGCGTCGGCGGGTGAAAGGTCGATGCGCGCATATCCTGCGCACAGTCCTCACCGGCTTCCAGCACGATCACATCGATGCCGGCGCGGGCCAGCAGCGTCGCCATGACCGTGCCGACCGGCCCGGCCCCGGCGATCATGACCTGGCATCGCTCAACGCTTGCCATAGTTCCTGCCCACTCCCGCGTAACTGCGTCCTCGGACCTCCCTATGGGCGCACAATTCCCGGCGAGATCGGGCAAGGCCAAATGTATCCGTCTGGCGAAGAGCGGCCCCGGCTGGCATGTAACGGTGGGCGCAACGCGCGAAGGGGTTGGCGTCATGCCCCGGGGAGAGGCCTATGGAATACGATTATGTGCCGATCAGCCAGCGCCAGCCGCTGCATTGGCCCGGCGGCGCGCGGGTCGCGCTGATCCTGACCTTCAACCTGGAAACCTGGGACCTGACCAAGGATACCGACAAGCCCTATTACGCGGGCGGACCAGCAATCCTGCCAGACGTGCTCCCCGGCAACGTGCCCGATTTCCCCAACTACACCTGGCGCGAATATGGCCAGCGGGTCGGCATCTGGCGGCTCTATGACCTGTTCGACGAACTGGGCGCCAAGGCCAGCTGCACCACCAATGCCGTCACCTTCGAACGCCGCGCGGCGATGGTCGATGCCTGCCTGGAGCGCGGCTGGGAGCTACTGGCCCACAACTGGGAACAGGGCGAACTGCTCAGCAACTTCGCCCACCAGCCCGACAAGGAGCGCGAAATCGTAATGCGCACCCTGGCCCAGTATGAGAAGTATACCGGGCGCAAGGCCAAGGGCTGGCTCTCCTCATCCTTGCGCGGCACGCTGCAGACGGCGGACATCCTCGCCGAACATGGCTGCACCTTTTACTGCGACATCATGAATGACGATCAGCCCTATCTGCTGCGCACCCCGCACGGACCGATCGTGGCAACGCCCTATTCGAACGAAATCAACGATTTTACCTTGATCACGCGCAAGAATTATACCACCGACCAGTTCCGCGATGCGCTGATCGAGGAGCTGGACGTACTCTATGCCGAGGGTGCCCGGACCGGGCGGATCATGAATGTCGGCCTGCACCCGCACGTTTCGGGCCGGGCGCACCGGATCCGGGCGATCCGCGAATTCATCCAGCACGCCCAGTCCTTGCCGGGCGTCTGGTGGGCCACCCGCGAGGAGATCGCGGACTGGTATCTGGCGAATCACGAAAGCCACATCCCCGGTCAGCTCAAGGCTTGATGGACTGTCACGCCGCCCTCGCCGCTGCCGTGCCCGGCTATGCGCGGGGGCAGGTGCTATCGCTGCCGGGGGTCTGGGATGGGCTGTCGATCAAGCTGGTCGAGCAGGCCGGCTTTCCCGCCGCCTTCCTCTCCGGCGGGGCGCTGTCGATGGCGCGGCACGGGCGACGCGACATGGGCCTGGTCACCATGAGCGAGCTGGCCCAGGCAGTGCAACTGATCCGCGAAGTGTCGGACCTGCCGCTGTTCGTTGATGCCGATACCGGCTTCGGCGATGACGATAACGCCGTCCGCACGATCCGCGTACTCGAAGCGGCCGGAGCCACCGCAATCCAGCTCGAGGACCAGGTCTTCCCTAAGCGCTGCGGGTTCCTGGCTGGCAAGGCGGTGATCCCGGCGGAGGAATATCTGGGCAAGCTCAAGGCCGTGCTCGATGCGCGGCGCGGGCCGACGCTGGTCATCGCGCGGACCGACGCCCGCTCGATCGAAGGCTTTGCCGCCGCGCTGGACCGGGCCTGTGCCTATGCCGAGGCAGGGGCCGACCTGGTCTTCCTCGAAGGGCCGGAAACCGTGGCCGAGATGCAGACCATCGCCGCCGCCCTGCCCGAGGTCCCGCTGGTCCATAACCTGGTCGAAGGCGGGGTCAGTCCGGTCTCCACTGCTGCTGAGCTTCAGGCGCTGGGTTATGCCGTCGCATTACACCCACTGGTCCTGCTGCACGGCTTCATCCGCCAGGGTCCAGCGCATCTGGCTGTGCTGCGCCAGACCGGCTCGACCGAAAGCCTGCGCGATCAACTGGCCGATCTGCATGAATTCGGCACCCTGCTGACGCAGGACACCCCCTCAACCTAAATGTTGTCTGGACAACTTTGCACCATCCGGCAAAGGTGCGCGCGAACAGGAGCCTCCCCATGACTATCCCCGTCCGCAACCCCCGCACCGGCGAAATCGACTATGCGATTGAGGCCGCAGCTGCCGAGGAGATCGCCGCGATTGCCGGCCGCCTGCGCCAGGCCCAGCCCGCCTGGTTGGCCATGGGTGCCGAGGCGCGCGCCGCCATCCTGCTCAAGTGGGCCGATGCGATTGAAGCCCGCGCTGGCGATCTGGTCGCCAAGCTCAGCGTCGATACCGGCCGCATCGCCATCGCCAATGTCGAGGTGTTCAGCATCGCCGGCACGCTGCGCCGCTGGGCCGCGACGGGCCCGGCCATGATCGCTGCGATGGATCTCAAGGACGTGGCTTCGGCAACGCCGGGCGTAACGATCAGCAACCGCCACGTCCCCTACCAGTTGCTGGGCGTTATCGCGCCATGGAACTTCCCCTTGCTGCTGGGGCTGATCGATGCGATCCCGGCGCTGCTGGCGGGCTGCGCTGCGCTGATCAAGCCGAGCGAGATCACCCCCCGGTTTATCCCGGTGTTGCGCGAAACGGTCGTCGCCGTGCCGGAACTCGCCAAGGTCCTCGCCATCGTCGAAGGCGATGCCGATACCGGTCGCGCGATCGTCGGCAACGTCGATTACGTCTGTTTCACCGGTTCGGTCGCAACCGGACGCAAGGTGGCCGAAGCGGCCGCGGCTGCCTTCATCCCGGCCAATCTTGAGCTCGGCGGCAAGGACCCGATGATCGTCCTGCCCTCGGCCGATCCGGCCAAGGCGGCCAGCATCGCGCTGCGCTCCAGCGTGGCGGCCAATGGCCAGGCCTGCCAGTCGATCGAGCGGCTCTACGTCCACCGCAGCTTGGCCGATGCTTTCCTGTCATCGCTGGTCGAGCAGGCCAAGGGCGTCGAATTCAATTATCCGGACATCAGCAAGGGGCATATCGGCCCCTTCATCTTCCCGCCCCAGGCGGACAAGGTCCAGGCCCAGATCGACGCGGCCGTGGCACAGGGTGCCAAGATCCTCCATGGCGGCAAGGTCGAAACACTGGGCGGCGGCAAGTACCTGCGCCCGACAGTGCTGACCGATGTCACCCCCGACATGGCAATCATCGCCGAGGAGACCTTCGGCCCGGTCATCCCGGTGACGATCTATGACGATGTCGAAGATGCGATCCGCCTGGCCAACGATACCATCTATGGTCTTTCCGCCGCCGTGATCGGCGATCCGGCCGAGGCCGAGAAGGTCGGCGAGCGGCTTGAGGCCGGGGCGATCTCGATCAACGATGGCTCGCTCACCGCAGGGGTCTGGGATGCGGAGAACTGCTCGTTCAAGCAATCGGGCATGGGCCCCAGCCGGATGGGCGATGCCGGTCTGTACCGCTATTTCCGGGTCAAGGCGATAATGAGGCAGAACGGCGAAGCTGCCCCTATTGCCGCCTATGCGGAACAGCCCCCACTCGGCTAAGGCAGCTGCATGCCAAAGAAGGAATCGCGGGCCGAACTGGTCCGCACACTGGAAACCATCGACCAGCGGCTGCGCTGGCTGTCATCGTGGATCATCCACAACGCCAACCACCTGCGCGACAGCCGCGACGGGCTGAAAGTGGGCGGGCATCAGGCCAGCTGTGCCTCGATGACCGCGATAATGGCCGCGCTCTATTTCCACGCCCTGCGCCCGCAGGACAAGGTGGCGGTCAAGCCCCACGCCGGGCCGGTGCTGCATGCAATCCATTACCTGCTGGGCAACCAGAGCCTTGAGCAATTGCAGGCCTTCCGTGGGCTTGGCGGGGCGCAGAGCTATCCCAGCCGGACCAAGGACAAGATCCCGGTCGATTTCTCCACCGGCTCGGTCGGCCTTGGGGTCGCGGTCACCGCCTTTGCCAGCCTGGTGCAGGATTACCTGATCGCTCACGGCCAGTTACCGGAGGGCGAAGCCGGGCGGATGATCGCCCTGATGGGCGATGCCGAGCTCGATGAAGGCAACATCTATGAATGCCTGATCGAGGGCTACAAGCACGACATCCGCAACTGCTGGTGGATCGTCGATTACAACCGCCAGTCGCTCGACAGCACGACCGCCGATCGAATGTTCCGCCGTTTCGACGATATCTTCGAGACCTGTGGCTGGCGGGTCATCACGATCAAGCATGGCAAGCTGCAGCGCGAGGTATTCAAGCGCCCCGGGGGCAAGGCGATCGACCAGTGGATCGACGATTGCCCCAATGCCGAATATGCCGCCCTCACCTATCAGGGCGGGGCTGCCTGGCGGGCGCGGCTGAATGCCGACCTCGCAGGCGATCAGGCCGCGCTCGATCTTGTCGCCAGCTTCGATGACGAGGCGCTTTCCGCGCTCATGCTCAACCTGGGCGGGCACTGCATCGAAACCCTGCTCGATGCCTTCGAACGAGCGCAGGATGAGCGACCGACCTTGTTCATCGCTTATACCGTCAAGGGCTATGGCCTGCCGTTCCAGGGCCACAAGGACAACCATGCGGGGCTGATGAACCCCACCCAGATGGCCGATTACCGCACGAGCCTGGGCATTGCCGAGGGGACCGAGTGGGAACCCTTCGCGGGTCTTGGCGATAACAGCGCCGCCGCGCTCAAGGCCTTCCTTGAACCCTTCCGCGCCAAGCTGACCCATCCCGCCCGCACCGCGCCGGCGATTGCCGCGCCGGAGCGCCTGCCAGTGCCCGACGGGGCCGAGCAATCGACCCAGGCCGCCTTTGGCCGCATTCTGCTCGACCTGGCCAAGTCGGGCCATTCACTGGCCGACCGGATCGTCACCACCTCGCCCGATGTGACCGTTTCGACCAACCTCGGTGCCTTTGTTAACCAGCGCGGGCTGTTCCGGCGCCAGGAGCTGAAAGACGTCTTCGCGGGTCACAAGATCCCCAGCCCGCAGAAGTGGGCCGGGCACGAGGCCGGGCAGCACATCGAGCTGGGCATTGCCGAGAACAACCTGTTCCTGATGCTTGCCGCGCTGGGCCTGTCCGCGCCGCTGTTCGGGGAACGGCTGTTGCCAATTGGCACGGTCTACGATCCGTTCATCGCCCGCGGCCTCGATGCGCTGAACTATGCCTGTTACCAGGATGCGCGGTTCCTGCTGGTGGCGACGCCTTCTGGCCTGACCCTGGGGCCGGAAGGCGGGGCGCACCAGTCGATCAACACCCCGCTGATCGGCATGGGCCAGCCCGGCCTGACCCATTACGAACCAGCCTTTGCGGATGAGCTTGCGCTGTTCATGCACCGCGCCTTTGCTGAGATTCAGGCACCGGACGGCGGTTCGACTTACTTACGTCTGTCGACCCGGGTGATCGACCAGCAGCCGCGCGCCGATACGACGTGGGAGGCTGATGCCCTGGCCGGCGGATATTGGCTGCGCGCGCCCGCGGCCGGTTCACGTGCGGCGATCGCCTTCTCTGGGGCCATCGCCCCCGAAGCGATCGCGGCCTGGGAGCAACTGGCTGACGACCTTCCCGGCCTGGGTCTGCTTAATGTCACCTCGCCTGACCTGCTCCATCGCGGCTGGTCGGCGGCGCAAGCGGCGCGCTGGCAAGGCGGCACGCGCGCACCCAGCCATGTTGAAACGCTCCTGGCCCCATTGGCGCCGGATGCCGGGATCGTCACCCTGCTCGACGGTTCACCGGCCGCGCTGTCGTGGCTGGGCGGGGTCCGCGGGCAGCGGGTCAGCCCGCTTGGCATCGACCGCTTTGGCCAGACCGGCGACTTGCCAGACCTTTACCACACCTATCGGCTCGATGCCGATGCGGTGGTGGAAGCCATGGCCGAGTTGCTGCTGCCCTGAGGAAATTCTCCGCTTCACAAGTTGTCCGGACAAATCTATACTTCACTCCATAATCGATCATTACCGATAAGGAGCGGATCATGCGGGCAATCAAGTGGATGATGACGGTAGCAGCGCTGACATTAACGGCCAGCCCGACCCTGGCAGCTGGCAAGGCGCGGATGCTGGATCTCAGCAAGCCCGAAGATGCGCTGGAAGTCGCCAAACGCGCCCAGTGCGGTGAGGCCGATGGCAAGCCGGCGGTTTATCACTGGGCTGGCAAGGTCTATTCGCGCGTCACCGGCGAGCCCGACCGGCTGCTGTTCACGGGTGAAGGCATGAACGTGCGCACTTGTGTAAGCATCGAGGACCCCAAGCGCGGCAAAGGCTGGCGCATGGTCAGCCGCGAAATCATGATCTACCTCGATCCAAAGACCGGCGAAGTGGTGCGCAAGTGGACCAATCCGTGGACCAACGAAGTGGTCGACGTGATGCACATCGCCAACGATCCGGTGAACCAGCGCCCGCAGTTCCCCTATGCCGCCGATGGCACGCCCTACAAGTTCACTGGCCGGCGCGAGGGCCGCTGGATCTTCGCGCCATTCGAGGCCCCATTGTTCTATCACAATGTCCTGGCCGGCGATTACCAGGACTATATCGGCGGCAAGTACCACGCGATGGAGATCTTCGATTTCGCCTATGATGCGGAGGAGATCCTCAACACCAAGAACCCCACCGCCTATCCGATCGTCTCGTGGGTGCGGATTTCGGACTGGATGCCGTGGATGAAGATGCGCGGCCGCCAGGGGCAGATCGTGTTCAACGCTATGGGCAACAAGCTCAAGAGCTTTGACGAGCTGCCCAAGGTGCTGAAGGACGAGATCGCGCTCAACTACCCGACCTACACCGCCCCGCCCCCGACCAACGATACCCGGCCCAATGAAACCACCTGGACCGTGTTCAAGAAGTGGGTGGCCGAAAAGGACGGGGGCAAGAAGCCGGCCCCGACTGTCGGCCACTGAACCGTGGGACAGATCGCCGCTGCCATGCCCCTCGTCGCCAGCCAGGCGGGGGTATGGCAGGGCGAATATGTCCACCTTGATGCCAATCATCGCGAGATTGACCGGCACAAGTCCACCCTGGTCTGCCGCCTGTTCGATGGCCCGGATGGGACGGCCCGCCTGGCCCAGACCAACATCTATGACTGGCCCGACGGCACCCGCGAGATCCGCTATTTCGATGGTATCTTGCAAGGCGACCGGATCAACATTTCCAACGTCAATATCGATGGCTGGGTCGCGCCGCTGGCCATGGACGAAACCCAGCGCACGATCATGGTGCTGTGGACCCGCACCGGAGCGCCCGATTTCCGCTATTATGAAATGATCACCGTGGCCGAGGATGGCCGCGCCAAGAACCGCACCTGGCACTGGTACGACAAAGGCCGCCTGTTCCAGCGCACACTGATCAACGAGGATTATGTGACAGCCGACTGGCAGGCGTATGATGATCCTGCGTTCTACGCATTCCGGCCGAGGGCACCGCGATGAGCCAGACGGTGCTGCTCGCGGTCCATACCGTCGTGCTGGGTTACTGGCTCGGCTCGGATCTGGTCATCAACAGCGAATATCGCTTCATCGTCCATCGCCATGACCTACCGGTCGCGGCGCGGCAGGAGATGACCGACCACCTGATGAAAGTCGATCAGCACGTCCGCTATGCGCTGGTCTTGCAGGCCATGCTGGGCACCATGTTGCTCGCCGGGCTTGGGCTTTTGCCCGCAAGCCTTGGCGGGATTGCACTCGCCGCTGGCTTGGCCTGGCTTGGACTGGTCGAGGCGACCCACCGCACCCGCAAGACGCCGCTCGGGCTAAGGCTGGCCCTGCTCGACCGCGTGGTTCGCTATGGCCTCGCCCTGGCGCTGCTGACCCTGGCATTCATGCAAGTCGACTGGCCGCTGTGGCTGCGGCTGAAGCTTGGGCTGTTCGTCGGGGTAATCGGCTGCGGCCTGTTGATCCGGTTCCAGTTGATCCGGCACTTCACCGTCTGGGGCGAAGTCCTGGCGCAGGGCTCCTCGCCCGAACGCGAGGCCAGTCTGCGCAAGACCTATCGCCATGCCACATCGATCCTCGCCGGCCTCTGGCTGCAGGTCTTTGCGATCACGGTTCTGGCCGTGCTTCGCCCCTTTTAAGGCCAAAGGAAAAGGGCGGCAGCCAGGCTGGCCACCGCCCTTTGCTGGCATTCGACCGGCGTCAGAAGTTGACGCTGGCTTCCACACCGAATGTGCGCCCCTTGCGGAGCGGCGCAAAGAAGCCGCGCGGGGTGCCGGTTTCGATCTGCGCGGGACGGCCATCGAAGGTTACCGATGCGGCTGGCGGCAGACCGGTGGTACCCGCACCATAGCGCAGGTCGAACCAGCGGGTTGCCAGCGGAATCGAATCCTCGTTGGTCAGGTTGCGGCCGAACACGGCGATGCTGTACCGCTCGGTCTTGATGCCAAGGCGCGCATTGAGCAGGAAGGCATCGCCGGTCTTGGCCAGGTTGTCGACCTGGACATACTTCGCATCTTCATAACTGAAGTTGGAATTGGCGAAGAATTCCATTCCGTTCGAACCGATTTCCTTCGACCAGCTGACCGACCCGTTGACGATCAGCGGGCTGCCCAGTGGCAGCTTGCGTCCACTGATATTGCAAAGTGCCCGCCCTGCCGCGGTGGGGTTGCGGGTATCGAAGTTCGGCCGCAAGCCGCCAGAATTGAGGATGAACTCATCCGCATCGCAGCCTTCGGTGAACTTGGCATCGACATAGGACAGGCCCAGGTTGATCAGCAGGTTATCCGCCGGTGCAGCGGTGACCTCCAGTTCCAGGCCTTTGGTCTGCGCTTTACCCGCGTTGGACACGATCGAGGTGACCGCGCCCGTGCCGGCCGGGTTGGGGATCGCCGTGGTCAGCTGATAATCGGTCAGCTCGTTATAGAACCCGGTGATGTTGACCCGCAGGCGCCGATCGAGGGCATCGAACTTCACGCCCAGTTCCCCGCCCTTCGACTTTTCGGGCAGGTAGTTGACGAACTGCGATCCGGGGTACTGCGCTTCCGCAGTCAGGCCAGCCGTGCCGTTGAATCCTCCCGGCTTGCGGCCCGTCGCGAACACGGCATAGATCAGTGTCCCGCCCGGCGTGGTGTAATTCACCGTGATACGTGGATCTGTTCCCGAGAATGAACCCGCCGGACGGCAAGTGCCGGCAAAGCCAAACACTGCAGCGCGTCCCGCTTCTCCGGCACAGAAGATCGAAGCCGCCGAAGCGCGGTCGATCAGGGTCTTGCTTTCCTTAGCGTGGCGCAGTTCCGCCGTGACCGACAGGGCATCGGTGATGTCCCATTCAACCATGCCGAAGATCGCCTTGTTCTCGACCGTGGCATATTGCGAAAGGTCCGTTCCCAGGGCCAAACCGCCCTTGCCGCTGACAAAGGTGATGTCAGTCGTCTGGAAATTCTGCTTGTAGTAGAACCCGCCGACCATCGCCCGGATCGGCTGGTCTTCGGGCGAACTAATCCGCAGCTCCGCGCTCACGTCTTTCTGGACATCGCGATTGGTGTTGGCGAAGGCCGGTTCGGTCCCCAAGGTCGACGCTGCCGTGCCGGCGAAATAGGCGAACCCATCCGAGTGATCGGAATCGGTTCCGAAATAGTTGTAGTTCTTGCGCCAGCCGCCCGAGGCGTGAACCACCCAGCCCGAACCGCCCAGATCCCAATCGAGTATGCTGGTAACCAGCACCTGCTTGTTCTCGATCCCGTCAAAGGCCGTGCCATCGCGCACGCCGAAGGTGGGATTGATCAGCAGCGGATCGGTGTTCAGCCGGACATTGTTCGGCTGCGGCTGGATCGTGCCGCAGAAATACTGGTTGGTATTGGTTGAGGTCAGCACGGCCGGGGCCAGCGGGACGAACGGCGAACCGGCGCGGAAGCGGGCCGAGCGGAAGCCGGGCTTGCAGTTGTTATCGGCAGCACCCTGGAGGAAGATCGCCAGCGGACCATCCTCGTCGTGCTGCCAGTTGACGCGGGTGCGCCACTTGATGTCGCTCGAAGGTTCGACCTGCAGCAGCCAGTAGGCTGACTTGGTGCGCTCCTGGCCCACCTTCTTGCCGGTCAGCTGGTTGGTGTACTGGCCATCGTAGTTGAAGTAGCGGCCACCCATGCGGAACCCAATGACGTCATCGATGATCTGGCCACTGACCGAGCCGGCAATCTCATGCTCGCCGTATTCAGCAAGGCGCGCCCGCGCCGAAACGGTCAGGTCCTTGCTGGGATCCTTGGTGATATAGTTGATCGCCCCCGCATAGGTGTTGCGGCCATACAGTGCCGACTGCGGGCCCTTGATCACTTCGACCCGCTCAATCGACTGCGGATCGAAGCCCTGGATATCACCCTGGTAATAGACCCCATCGACGAAATAGGCCGCGCCCGTTTCCACGCCCGCCTGCACACCAGCCAACACGTTCGACTGGCCGCGGATCACCGGACGATCGGTGCTGCGCCCGAAGGCCTGGCTGAAGCTGATGCCCGTCGACTGCTTTGCGAAATCGTCGATCGAGGTGAGTCCCAGTTCGTTGATCTTCTCCGAAGTGACAACCGAAACCGCGACGGGCGCGTCGGACAGCGTTTCGGCCGTCTTGCGAGCCGTAACAACGATATCCTTGATCGCGCCATCATCTTCGGCCGGGGCATCCTGGGCCATGGCCAGGCTCGGCGTGAACACCGTGGCCGCCAGCAGCATCACGCGCAGCGAACGCTTCATAAAATCCACCTCCCTTTTGGCGGGCGATTCCCGCCGATGGGAAAGCTTCGCCAGGTGGACAAAAGTTGTCCAGACAATTCAGACAGCAGCGATAACTTGTCCGGACAAGTGTGGCACGTCAGCAACTACAGTTTGGAACAGGATCAGGGGGTCGGTTTGACCGCCCCCAGATAGGAGGTGACCACCAGCAACAGATAGGTCAGCCAGACCCACCAGCGGGTCTTATCCATAGTCTTGCGCAGCGGCACTTCGGTTTCATCGCTTGACCCTTCGGCCAACAGCCGGCCGAGCTGGGCACCAACTGGCTTGAAGGACACGTCGATCATGATTGCAGCGGCAAAGATCGCCCCGAACAGCAGCGCCTTCCAGGCCAGCCAGCTTGGCGCGATCGGATGGCCGGTTAGTACCGATTCCAGCCCCAGCCAGAGATACCCGGCGCAGAGCAGGTAGCGGATCCAGCCTTCGATCCGGCGGTTTCGCGCGGCCCGCGGGGTCATGTCATGGGCGTGGGCATCAAATACCAGCCACAGCCAGATCGCCGCAATGATCCAGCCGAACCAAACAATCGCGACCGGCAGGTCCCACCAGTTGCCCACGTAGGACAGGGTCAGCGACAAGGGGACCATCAGCGCCCAAGCCGCGCGCGGGGTCAAGTCAACGATCACCAGCAGCTTCAGCAGCGCGATCCGCTGGTCAAGCGTGTAGAGCTCGCGCTTGCGGAAGTGTTGCCCCAGCAGGAACACGCCGACATCCGCCCCCAACCACATCACGAATAGCAGGAGGTGGACATAGACCAAGGTCGGATAGGCAAGATCGGCAAGACTCATGACTCGGCTCCCCCGCAATGTTGTCCGGACAAAACCACATTTCGCGGCTTGACAAAAGCACAAATGTCCGGACAACTTTCGTCTCGCGGGATAAACACCCCCAATGCGCGACCCGGTAAAGATAACCGGGCGCTGGGATCGAGCTAACAGGGAAGGACTGACGATGACCCGTACCGCACTGCTAAGCGCCGTTTCGCTTGCCGCCATGCTGGCCACACCGACATATGCCCAAAACACCTCCACCGATGAGCAGGGGCTGGAGGACATTGTTGTTACCGCCCAGCGCCGCGCCGAAAGCGCGCAGGACGTGCCAATCGCGATTACCGCTTTCAACGCTGAAACGCTGGAAACGCGCGGCATCGCCACCGCCCTGGATGTGACCCAGTTTGTCCCGAACCTGGTGGGCCTCAACAACACCGGCCTCGGTACGGCAAATTCCTATTACCTGCGCGGCGTCGGCAACACGGAATCGATCGCGACATTCGATCCGCCGATCGGCACCTATATCGACGACGTCTACATCAGCCGGCAGAACGCGAACAACTTCAGCTTCTTCGATGTTGAGCGAGTCGAAGTACTGCGCGGCCCGCAGGGTACCCTGTTTGGCCGCAACACCACCGGCGGCGCGATCGCCGTGGTGATGAAGGATCCGGGCGATACGATCGGCGGCTATTTTGAGGCCGGCTATGGCTCCTACCAGCGCAAGCTGGCGCGCGGCTCGATCGATCTGCCGCTTTCGCCGCAATTCGCAATCAAGGTCTCGGCCTATTGGCAGGATGACAACGGCTACGCCAAGAACACCACCACAGGTGAACGCACCAACGAGACCGATGGCTGGGGCGTGCGCCTGGGGCTTAAGGGCGAGCTGAGCGACACGATCACCTGGCGCGCCAGCTACATGCACACCTATGCCGACGCCTCGAACGTCGCCAACTTCGATTGCGACCCGGCCAACCCGGCCAATTGCGACGGCCGCTTCGTCACGACCGGGCTCAGGAAGGTCAACGACTTCGGCGGGCGCTTCACCGGGCGCAAGGACGATTTCGGCCTGGGTAACCAGGCTAAGATGGACATGGTCACATCGAACCTCGAGTTTGGCCTCGGCGAAGATGCCAAGCTCAACCTGATCACCGGCTATCTCGACATGCGCCAGACCTTCGCGCTCGATTTCGCCGATGGTCGTGCCCTGCCCAGCCTGGCCCTGCCTTCTCCTCCGGTGCGCGGCTATACCCTGGGGGGCTTCGTCATTGCCAACGATGGCAAGCACAAGCAGTTCACCCAGGAATTGAAGCTGTCCGGCTCGCTGGGTGACGGGCTGGTCGATTACGTCACCGGCGTCTTCTACATCAATGAGAAGAACGACACGGACTTTGCCGACCTGTTCAACCTGGGTCTTGCCCCGCCTCCGGCCGGCTTCCCGTTCCTGCTGGCCGACCGCCGGCTCAAGAACAATACGACTGCTTGGGCCGGCTATGCCCAGGTTGATGTCAACGCCACCGAAGCGCTGACTCTGACCGCCGGGATCCGCTACACGGACGAAGAAAAGACCTTCGACATCTCCGACAACCGCGCCAGCTGCAACGACGGCACGGTTGAGGCGGGCTGCCTGGTCAATGGCAACCTACGCGCCGCCAACGGCGTAGCGATCCCGCCCAAGATCAAGACCAAGGTCTGGACCCCGCGGTTTGCGATCAACTACAAGATGAACGATGATGTCCTGCTGTTCCTCAGCGCAACCAAGGGCTTCAAGTCGGGCGGCTGGAACGCTCGCGCGACTGCCCCGTCGGAAGCCCTGCCATTCGGTCCGGAAACCGCCTGGTCCTATGAGGCCGGGGTCAAGGCGGACCTCATGGACAACCGCCTCCGGGTTAACCTGACGGGCTTCCTGCTCGATATCGAAGGACTGCAGACCCCTTCGGCCTTTACTCGCGCTAACGGCTCGATCGCGTTCATCACCCGCAACTTCGCGAACTATCGCAACAAGGGCGTGGAACTGGAAGTGACGGCGCGCCCGGCTGACGGCTTCACCGTGTTCGGCTCGATCGGCTATATGGACGACGAATACCGGCTTGATCCCAACGCCCCGGCGTTCGATCTCTACGGGGTGCAGGCTGTCGCGGGTCAGCTCGCGGCATGCGCCACGCAGCGGGCGGCTGGCCGGACCCCGGTGGGCAGCGGTACCGACAATGCCACGGCTTGCGGCGTTGGCATCGTTGCACCCGATGGGTCCCTCGCCGAACCAGTGCGGAGCCCGGCCTGGACCATGGCCTTCGGTGCCAGCTACGAAGCCCAGCTGGGCAGCGGCATGACGCTGACCCCGGCGGTCAACGCCAGCTGGCGGGCCGACAGCGAAACCGGCACCAGCCAGGTCAGCTTCTACAGCCAACCCTTCACCAGCCCCGGCGGCACAGTCTACGGCGGCAACCTGCGGGGCCTTGGCAACTTTGTCACCGGTTCGTTCAGCGAATCGCGCTGGATCGCCAATGCCTCGCTCACGCTGAAGTCCGAAGCTGGCTGGTCGCTGGTGGCGGAATGCAAGAACTGCTTCGATCAGGAAGCAGTTGAAAGCACCCTGGCCAACGTCCTCTACCTGAACCCGCCCCGCACCTGGACTCTGCGGGCCAAGTTCGACTTCTGATGAAACGCCGGGCCGCGGCGGCGGCGATCCTGCTTGCCGCTGCGGTCCATTCCCCGGTCTCTGCCGGGGTCGCCGCCGATCACGGTGTCGCTCCCTGGAGCGAGGCAGTGGTCGGCGTCGCTGCGTTTGCAACTATAACCGACCTGCTGGCGCGCGAAGGCCGCTGGACCCGCAAAGCTGCTGGCAAGGTTGAGCGATCCGAACTGGCTGCTTGGAACCTCCCCGCCAAGGCCAGCGCCACGTTCGAGCGCTGGTGCGCCCCACAGGCCAGCAGTGGCTGCATCCGCTTCGTCCGCTTTTCCGGCGTGCCCCAGCGCCCGGTTCGGCTGGCGGCGCGAACCTGGGATCCGGGCGGAATCTATTCGCTGATGGTCCGCTCCGACGATGTCCCGGCGCTGTTCGATGCGGCGATCAAGGCCGGCTGGTGGGCCGAAAGCGAGCCAGTGCGCTTTACCTTCGGCGCCTCGGACCTGCGCAACGTAGTGCTGACCGGCCCGCACGGGATCAATATCGCGGTTTACCAGCGCGTCAGCCCGCCGTTCACCGCCTTCCCAGTCGGGCGGATCAGCCACGCCTTCAATTCGATGCGGATGGTCAAGGACAAGGCCCGTGCACGTGATTTCTACCTGAACAACCTGGGCTTCGAACTGGTCTTCGATAGTGACCGGGAGCCGCCCGAACCGGCCCGCTCCAACTTCGGCATTCCGCTAAACTACACTCCCAAAATTCCGCGCGCAGCTGCCGCACTCCAGCCCGTGCCGGGTGAAACCGGCCGGGTCGAAGTGATGGAGATGCAGGGTTTCACCGGCACTGACCAGTCAGCCCATGCCAGCCCACCCAACCTAGGCTTGCTGCTGTTGCGCTTCCCGGTACGCGATCTCGCCTCCTATCGACGCGCGGTTGAGGCCCGGGGGACAACGATAGCCTATGTCGCTCAGGGGGTTAGGATCGCCGGCCTCGGCACGGTCGATCTCTTCGCCGTGCGCGATCCCGATGGAAACCTAACCGAATTCTACCATGCGAACTGAGCTTGTTCCCCTCCCCCGCCGCCGCGGCCGCATCTCGTACCGCCATCGCAGTGACGAAGCCGAATGGGGCTTCGAGGAGTTTACGCTGACCCGCGACGCGAGCGGTGGTCGCTGCCTGTCGGTCCATTGCGAGATGGCTTTCGACGCCGAGCAGGTGGTGCGCGAAACCGTACTGAACGTCGATGCCGGGTTCCAGCCGCTCGACGCCTATGTCCGCATTATCAACCACGGCGTGCCGACCGGCTCCGGGTGGTTCCGCTTTGGCGATGATGAGGCCGAAGGTGAAAGCTTCACCCGCGATCAGGGCCGAATCAGCCAGCGCGTGTCAATCCAGAAGCCGATGCGCGGCTTTGGCGTCCATGCTTTGATGGGCGATGGCTGGCTGGCGGCCAGCTTCCCCTTCGAACGCGGCGCCGGGCACACGCATTTCCTTGGCGGACGCAATCTGCTGCACAGCCTGCACCACTTCGGCGCGACCGGGCCAAGGCTCGAAATATCCGCCAGTGGATTAACTTACATTAAGCGCGAGACAATCGCAGTGCCGGCGGGCAGCTTCGATTGCCACCGTCTGGCCTTCACCGGGATGACCAATGCCCACCCGCCCTACCACATGTGGATCAGCGCGGACGGGGATTTCCTCTACGTGCAGGGCGTGGTCGAAGGGTACATGGATTCGCTGTTCGTGCTTGAGCAGCTTGAGGGAGAACCGCTGGGATGAGCGCGCAGAAGTCCGAATTCGGGATGGGTTGGAAGGTCCTGCTGGCTGGCCTGATCGGCGTGGCCTGCGGCGCATCGCCGCTGCCGTTCAACACGATCGGCTTCGTGCTGGCGCCGCTGAAGGAAGAATACGGTTGGTCCTTCGCCCAGACTTCGCTCTCCATGTCGATTTACGGCATCACGGCTGCGCTGCTGGCGCCCTATTTCGGCTCGCTGGCGGATCGCCACGGGGTGCGCAAGGTGGCGCTGCTCTCCACCCTGGCCTTCGGGTTGATCTTTGCGGCGCTCGGGGCAACCCCAGCCTCGATCTTCGCCTTCTACTTGCTGTGGTTCATGGTCGGGCTGGTCGGCATCGGTTCGACCCCGGTCACGTTCAGCCGCGCTATCAACATGTGGTTTTACAAGAACCGCGGCCTGGCACTGGGAATCCTGCTGCTTGGCACCTCGTTCGCCGCGCTGATCGTGCCGCAGGTCGCGGTCTGGGCGATCGGGCAATGGGGCTGGCGGGGAATGTATCCGGTCGTCGCCCTGTTCCCGCTCCTTGTTTCCCTGCCCATTATCTACCTTTGGTTCCGTGAACCAACGCCTGCCGAAATGCCCTCTGGCATCTCCGTAGGTGGCAGCCTGACCGGCGTGACTTTGTCCGAAGCGCTGCGTGACCGCCGCTTCTGGACGATCTGGCTTTCCATTGCCCTCGTCGCCCTCGCTTATGGCGGCGCACATATCCACATGCCCGAGATCATCAAGCAGCACGGTATGGGTGCGGCCGAAGGGGCAACCATCATGGGCATGATCGGCCTGGCGCTGATGGCCGGCCGGATCATCACCGGCTGGCTGCTTGACCGGATCTGGGCGCCAATCGTCTGCATGCCGATCCTGCTGATCCCGGCACTGGCCTGCTGGTGGCTGATGGGCACCAGCACCGATGTGCAGACGATCTACATCGCCGCCTTCATGCTGGGCTTCGCCGCCGGGGCCGAGAGCGACCTGATCGCCTACCTTGCCAGCCGCTATTTCGGCATGGCCAGCTACGGCAAGATCTATGGCATGCTCTACATGCCCTTCGGCCTCGCTTCGGCCATCTCGCCCGTGCTTTACGGCCGGGTCCGCGACGTCACCGGCAGCTATGATCAGATGCTCTACGCATCGATGTTCCTGTTCGCCGCCGGGGCCGTTCTGCTGATCACCCTCGGGCGCTATCCCACCTTCGGAGCAAAGGAAAAGGCCGCATGAACGCCATAGTCGCCAACCCGCTCACCGCGCTGGAAGGCAAGGTTGCCTCCGCCTCGCTGCTGACCGACGAGGCAACGCGCGAGCTCTATCGTCATGACGTCTATTCGGCCGGACCCGCTCCCCTCGCGGTGTTCCGCCCCGGCTCGGTCGAGGAACTGGCGGCCGGAATCGGTGCAGCCACGGCTGTCGGCATGGCCATCGTCCCGCGCGGCGGTGGCATGAGCTACACCGGCGGCTACATCTCACCCACGGCAAACTTCATCCTGATCGATACCGCCAGCCTCAACCGCGTGATTGAGGTCAACGAAACCGATATGACCGTGACGGTCGAATGTGGCATCACCTGGGAAGAGCTGCGCCGCGCGCTGCAGCCTCGCGGGCTGCGGACGAGGACCTGGGGCACGCTTTCGGGCATCAACGCCACGGTCGGCGGGGGGATGAGCCAGAACGGCGTATTCTGGGGCGCGGGCGGCGGCACGGTAGTCGATTCCGCGCTGAGCTTTGACGTGGTCCTGGCCGATGGTTCGGTCGTCTCCACTGGCTCCAGCTTCTTCCGTCCCTATGGCCCGGACCTGACCGGCTTGTTCGCCGCCGATTGCGGCGCCTTCGGGATCAAGGCCCGCGCCACGCTGCGGCTGGTGCGCGAAGGCGCAGCCTTTGCCTATGGCAGCTTCTCTTTCGACAACTCGGACCAGCTCTTTGCAGGGATGAGCGCCGTCGCACGCGAGGGCCTTGCCAGCGAAAACTTTGGCTTCGATCCCTTCCTCCAGGCCCAACGGATGAAGCGAGATAGCCTGGCGAGCGATGCGAAAAGCCTGGTCAACATGATGAAGGCGCAAGGCTCGCTGCTGAAGGGGCTGAAGGAAGGTGCCAAGGTTGCGCTCGCCGGGCGCAGCTTCCTCGATGAGGTGCCGTTCAGCCTGCACTGCATCAGCGAGCGCCGCCGTCAGAACGAGGCCGATGCCGACATGGATGAGATCACCCGGCTGATCGAGGAAGCTGGCGGCAAGGCGATCGAGAACACGATCCCCAAGATCCTGCGCGCCAACCCCTTCCCGCCGGTCAATTCGATGGTCGGGCCGGAGGGCGAGCGTTGGGTCCCGGTGCATGGCTTTCTGCCGCATTCAAAGCTGGCGGAAGGCTGGAATGCGGTCCAGGCCCTGTTCGCTGCCCGCGCTGACGAAATGGCGGCGCTGGGCGTCAATGCCGGGGCGATGCTGGCCGCGGTCAGTCCGCAGGTCTGCCTGATCGAGCCGGTATTCTTCTGGCCGGATGAACTGAACCCGCTGCACCGCCATGCAGTCGAGCCAGCCCACCTCGCCAAGCTCAAGGGTTTTCCGGCCAATGCCGCCAGTACCGCGCTGGTGGCCGAATTGCGCGCCGGTGTCATCGCCGAGTTCCAGAAGCTGGGTGCAGTCCACTTGCAGATCGCGCGCACCTATCCGCTCAAGAACAGCCATTCAGCCACCACCTGGGGCCTGCTCCGGGAGCTCAAGGCCAAGGTTGACCCGAAGGGCCTGATGAACCCCGGGAGCCTCGGGCTGTGACAGTACCCGCGCCCTATGCCGCCGTGGCAATGCAGTTGATGGCCAGGTCGGTCGAACGCTGTGCCGATGCGGCGGCGGCGCGGGCGCAGATTCTCACTCAAATTGGGGAGATCGAGGGCCGGATTCGCGGCGCGAAGATCTTCATCGAACAGTTCCAGGGGCGCCCGGTGAAGCTCGCGGTGCTTCCGGAGTACCTGTTCACCTCCTACCCAGGCCGGATTTCGATCCCGGAATTCGCCGAGCGGGCCGCCTTTGCCGCCGATGGCCCGGAATATGCCGCGCTCGGTGCGATGGCCCAGCGGCTGGGGTTGTTCGTGGCCGGCAATGCCTATGAAAGCGACCTGCACTTTCCCGGCTTCTACTTCCAGACCAGCTTCGTGATCGACCCGGCCGGCAGTGTGGTGCTGCGCTATCGCCGGCTGCTGTCGATGTTTGCGCCCAGCCCGCATGACGTGTGGGACCGCTATCTCGATCACTATGGGCTGGAGGGCGTCTTCCCGGTCGCCGATACGGAGATCGGGCGACTGGCCGCGATCGCCTCGGAAGAGATTCTCTATCCCGAGATCGCCCGCGCACTGGCCTTCCGTGGGGCCGAGGTCTTCGTGCATTCCTCCAGCGAGATCGGCTCGCCGCTCGGCACGGCCAAGGATATCGCCAAGCGCGCCCGCGCCTGGGAGAACATGGCATATGTCGTCTCGGCCAACACGGCGGGGATCGCTGACTGTTCGCTGCCGCTGGCCAGTGCCGATGGCAACAGCCAGGTGGTCGGCCCGAATGGCAAGCTCCTAGCCCAGTCAATGAGCGGCGAAACCTTCACCGCCTTTGCCGAGATCGACATTGCCCACTTGCGCGAAACCCGCCGCGTGCCGGCGATGACCAACAGCCTGGCCCGCCAGCGCCCCGCCCTGTTCGCCGCGGCCTATGCCGCCGCAGCCGGCCAGGATGGGAACGCCATGCTGGATGCCAATGGCGCGCCGCAAGTGCCCGAGCGCGAGCATTTCCTGCGCGCCCAGGCCGCCGTGATCGAGAAACTGTCCAAAGCCGGAGTGATCTGATGAAGCACCGCACCGTATCGGGGAAAATCCGCTACACCTCTGTCAAGCCGGGCATGGAAGGGCAGGAGCGTGGGCGCGAGTGGTTCTCGTTTACCCACCACGCCGATGGTAGCACGATCATGAATGCCCGCTGCGAGATCGAGGAACCCGATCCCACCGTGCTGCGCAACATTACCTATCACCTGGGGCCGGACATGGTGCCCCAGCACCTTCACGTGCACCTGACCGTGGGCGACAGCTTCATGGGTTCGGGCTGGATGCGCCACGATGCTGCGACCGGCACGATCGAGTGCGAAAGCTATGGCCCCTCGATCGGTCGCCTGTCCCAGCAGATGAGGGTCGGCGCGTTCGATGCCTTCGGCACACACCCGGTGGTTGCCGATGCCTACCTGGGCCGCAAGATGGACGTCAGCAAGGGCCCGCACCGCCGCAACATGCGCTGCTTCCTGCCCTCGCCCGACCATCGCGGCGCGACCCCGCCGATGATTGCCGAGGTCAATATCACGCTCGAATATGTCGGGGACGAGGAAAAGACCGTCGCTGCCGGTACCTTTGCCTGCCACCACTTCCGCTTTGTCGATGAAAGCGATCACGGCATGGGCGGCGTCAAGCACCCGGCCTATGACATCTGGGCGACCGCCGATGAAGACTGCATCCTGGTCTATGCCTCGATCGACGGATATATGATGAACCGTTACGAGCTGGTCGAACTCAGCCGCAGCTGATGGCCGAAAGCTACCGCGCGATCGAGCAGTACCGCTTTGCCGAAAGCTTTCGCGCAGCCACCCGGATCGTAACGCTGCCGCTGCCCGAGCCGGGTCCCGGCGAAGTGCTGGTGCGCAACGCCTGGTGCGGGATCAACGGGATCTTCGATACCCAGCTCGCCCGCAATGCCGTCGGGACCATCCGGATGGAGCCGCCGTTCCTGACCGGGGTGGAGGCCGTCGGCACGGTTGAGGCGGTGGGCTCAGGCGTGACCGATCTGGCCCTTGGTCAGGCCGTCGCCGCCACCCGCTTTCGCGGCGGATATCGGGAGGCCAATTGCGGCCCAGCGGCGGACTTCGTGCCGCTGCCCGAAGCCAGCGCCGAGGCCCTGGCCCTTGCCTCCAGCGGGGTCGCCGCCTGGCTGGCCCTGACCCTGACCGGAGCGATGCAGCGCGGGGAAACTGTCGCGGTCAGCGCGGCGGCGGGCGGCCTTGGCCACCTCGCGGTGCAGATTGCCAAGCTCCACCAATGCCATGTCATCGCGATCTGCGGCGGGGCTAAGAAAGCCGCCTTCGTCAAGGCGCTCGGCGCGGATCGGGTGATCGACTACCGCACCGAAAGCGTGGCCGAAGTGCTCACCAGCGAGTACCATGATCGGATCGATCTGGCGCTCGATACGGTTGGAGGCGAGGTGTTCGATGCCATGGTCGATAATCTGGCCAACCACGGCCGGCTGGTTATCAGCGGCTGGGCCAGCGACATGGTCGATGACCAGCCCAGCCCGGTCACCGCACCCCGGATCGGCCACAAGCTTTACTACAAGGGCGCCTCGGTCCGCGCCTTTATGAACGCGCTGCACACCGCGCACTGGCCCGCAGCCCGCGCCGCGCTGTTCGAGCTTTATGCCAAAGGCCTGCTGAAGCCCCACGCCGAAGCGCTGGGCAACGGGCTGGATGCCGTGCCCGACGCGGTCGAGGTCCTGCTGGCTGGTCAGACCATGGGCAAGGCCGTGGTCCGGCTCTAGAGCCGGACAGTCGCCATCCCGGCCGGGCGATAGCGCGGGCCACTGGTCCCGCCGACCGGGGCGACGGCCGAGATCTCGGCCACGTCGTCCGCCGTCAGCGCCAGCTCGGCCGCCGCCATCGAATCCTCCAGTGTCGCCCGACGCTTGGCCCCGGGGATCGGCACCACGTCCGGCCCCTGCGCCAGCAGCCAGGCCAGCGCGACCTGCGCCGGGGATACGCCGCGCCGCTCTGCCACGGCCTTCACCACCCCGACGATGCGCATGTTGGCATCGTAATTGTCCTGCTGATAGCGCGGGTCGTGGCGACGATAGTCGCCCTCGGCCAGCTCCTCGGCCCGGGTCACCGTACCGGTCAGGAAGCCGCGACCGAGCGGCGAATAGGGCACCAGGCCGATGCCAAGCTCGCGGCAGGTCGGCAGGATCTCCTCCTCTATCTCGCGCTCCCAGATCGAATATTCGCTCTGCAGCGCGGCAATCGGCGCAACGGCCGCCGCGCGGCGGATCGTGCTGGCGGCGGCTTCGGACAGGCCGATGTGCTTGATCTTGCCTTGGGCCTGCAGGTCCGCCAGCACGCCGACGACATCCTCGATCGGCACTGCCGGATCGACGCGGTGCTGATAGTAGAGGTCGATGCAGTCGATCCCCAGCCGCTGGAGCGAGCCTTCGACCGCGCGGCGGATATTGGCTTCGCTGGAATCGACGCCCAGAAACTGGCCCTCGTCCGTGAACTTGAAGCCGAACTTGGTGGCAATCACCAGCCCGTCGCGCTTGCCCTTGATTGCCTTGCCGACCAGCTCTTCATTGGCGCGCGGACCATAAATTTCGGCCGTGTCAAAGAAGGTGACGCCCAGATCGATCGCGCGGTGGATCGTGCGGACTGCCTCGTCCAGGTCAGCATCCCCACCATAGTTGAAGTTGCCGCCCTTGAGCATGCCCATGCAGCCAAGGCCGATGGCGGAAACTGTCAGGCCCTGGCCCAGTTGGCGGTACTGCATAGCAAATCCTTTCGTCAGATCGTGATGGCAATCTTGCCCAGATGCGCACCAGCAGCAAGGTGGCGATAGGCATCCTGCGCATCGGCAAAGGCGAAGGTCGCATCGACCACTGGCTCAACCCCGACTTTGCCTATAGCTTCCAGCGCAGCGCTCAACATCGCGCGGCTGCCCGAAGCGATCCCCTTGATCGCGATATTGCGGGCAATCAGCATGCCCTGACTGACCCCGGCCTGGGCCTGCGGTGTGCCAGACAGCGCGCCGACCGTGCCGATCCGGGCATTGACCGCGCAGGCTGCCACCGTCTCACCCAGCGCGTCGAAGCCCAGCGTATCGACCACCACATCGGCGCCGCGCCCGCCGGTCTGCTCAAGCAGAGCGGCAGCCCAGTCCGGCCGGTCGCGATAATTGACGGTGAAGTCAGCGCCCAGCTCGCGGCAACGGGCAAGCTTTTCATCGCTCGAAGAGGTAATGGCCACCTGCGCGCCCAATGCCTTGGCGAGTTGCAGGGCAAACACCGATACGCCGCCAGTTCCCTGCGCCAAGACCAACTCTCCTGGCTGGACCTGCCCGAAGGTAACCATCGCATGCCACACTGTCGCAGCGACCACAGACACTGTGGCCGCGCCAAGGTCGCTCATGGCATCCGGCGCGCGGACCAAGGCATTGGCGGGCAGCACGATCTGTTCGGCCAGCCAGCCATCGGCGCTCGAGCCGAGGTCCTTCGCAAAGACGGCGAGTGAATAGGGACCATCGATCCAGGTCGAGAAATGCGGGGCAATCACCCGCTCGCCGACCGACCAGCCGGTCACGCCTTCGCCCAGGGCGGCAATCCGGCCAACGCCATCGGCCAGCGGAATTCGCTCGGGCGGCTTGGGCGCGCCATAGCGGCCTTCCAGCACCATCAGGTCACGGTAATTGAGGCCTGCCGCGATCACGTCCACCAGCACTTCGCCCGGCCCTGGCACCAGGTTCGCCCGCTCTGCCAACCGCATCCCGTCGATCCCGCTAATCGTCCCGATTTCCCACGCTTTCATGCCAAGCACATCCTTTCCAGATACCGCGCGAAGCTAGCAGGGTTGTCCGGACATTCCCAAGCACGAATCCTTGTCGCGGACGCCGATTTGCGCCAGTTTCCCGCCAT
>Ga0315900_10003169_pt1 | contig 24293 bp, 38 predicted proteins | sample LakEriMetagenome_FD_203521 | JGI IMG/M metagenome (GOLD analysis project Ga0315900, IMG submission 203521) | Freshwater fungal communities from buoy surface, Lake Erie, Ohio, United States - Buoy 12 MA114 | ecosystem: Environmental > Aquatic > Freshwater > Lake > Lake biofilm | place: USA: Lake... | reverse complement strand
CATTTGATTTATGGTGGATTTTAATAGGTTCTCCCACATCAGTTGTTTTATCACGTTATATTAAAATTCAATGAAACACATTTTACTTTTTACAGGAATTGGACTTACTACAGAGTTATGCAAAGAAATAAATGTAATGAAACCACTTATAGTTGGTTTGTTTATTTTCTTATTGTTAGATCTTATTACTGGTATCAGAAAAGCAAGTATAAATAAACAGGCTATTACAAGTTTAGGATTGAGAAAATCACTAAGCAAGTTTTTAGAATATTCTATTGCAATCTTAGCATCTCAAGTGTTTACATTCATATTTAAACTTGATATTACATTATCCTATTATGTAGCTTTATTTATTGCTACAATTGAATTGAAGTCTATCTTTGAAAATATATCTGAAACAACTGGTATAAATCTTTGGAAAGTTGTTAGAAAACTGATTCCATCAATATCACAGTTAGAAGAAGAAAAGAAAAAGAAGAAAGAAAAAGAAGATAAACCAGAGAATAATGGCTGATAGTGAAAATTTATGTTATGTATATATAATAACAGACCCAAGAGATAATTTGGTTAAATATGTAGGGATTACAACCAATCCTAAAAATAGATTTTGTAAGCATAGAAGCGATAAACAAAATGGGGAAGGTATTTTAAAAAAAAATTGGGTATTAAAATTAAAACAATTAGGATTAGAACCTGTATTTGAAATAATAGATAAAGGTTCTATACAATATTGCATGAATGCTGAAACAAATTATATAAAATTATATACAGCTTGTGGTGCTATTTTAAAAAATAAATGTAAAAATGGTTTATTAAACAAACATACAGATGAAACTAAAGAAAAAATAAGACAACAAAAATTAGGAGTTAAATTAACTGAACAACAAAAATTAAATCTTAAAAATAGAAATTGCAAATATTGGTTAGGTAAAAATTTAAGTGAAGAACATAAAAAAAAATTATCTGATAAAGCTAAAGGTAGAATAAGTTGCAATAAAAATATATTAAAATATGACGTTGAACTTATTAAAAAAATTAAATCTGATTATATTCCTTATGTTTTTGGTTCTATTAAATTATCAAAAAATATAATATACCTACTACTACTATTGAACGATATTTAAAATTAAATATAAAATAATCTCTGTTTCTTGCGTTCCTTTGTCTGCGGCAGGGCTGGTGTAAAAATCAGTCCTGTTTTTTTATTACCAGTTGTGACTTATCACTAAATCTAATTATTGTGGCTATTTCATAACATAAAACAGTTTCAAAATAAGTTTTAGCATAAAGCTGATTATTCTTTTCAGTATCGTAAATTATCGCTTCATAGGGATTATAATAGACAAGTGTACAATGATTATAGGTAAAGATAAATAATGGCAGCAATACGTTATTTTGTGGCAATACGGAAGATCTATTAAGTTCATGCCAAGTAATATGTTTATATCCAACCAAAACAGGATAGACTGTAAATTCGGTTGGTATCATTCTTTGGATGTCTCCCATTGTGTAACCAGTTTCATTGTCCGTAAATTGACTATAATCTGAATCTGGAAATAATGTCTTTACTGCTTTTACTACACAATTCATATTGTATCAAATCTGTCTAATTTATTATCAATAATAAGTTTTTCTAATACTTTCCAATAACTATTATGTGCTGCATATCCTTTGCAGTTAGTTACCCAATATTTCCAATTCTTACCTACAGCTGATTTATAATGATATGCCATAAATTCTGCATGATCTTGATATGAACAATGGATGCTATCATATTTTCTGAATGCAAGATTTTTATTTACTCTATAAACATCACCTTTCCAGTTAGAGAATGCTAAGATTCCAAAACAATTATTAGATTGTTTGGCTACATTGGATTGACCATAACCAGATTCTAACATTGCCTGTGCTAATTGTATTGAAGCAGGTATTTTATATTGCTCCTGACATTGAATTGCAAAAAAATAATGGCAGTATAAAATTATTGTTTTAAGCATCTTTGTAAATATTTAAAAAATCTTCAAATGATTTATGTTTCTTGTATTCAGCATAAAGCGATTTTGGTATTAAAGAATCATGCTGATGAAGATAGACATAAACTACCTTATCTATCTTTAAACTACCGTAAGTTTTAGCCACTATGCTGTAATTTGTTTGACTAACGTTCTGTATTATTTTCATTCCTTGATAAAAATTCCGTTAACAGTTTTACCTTTTCTATCCTTGATCTGCAAATATGCTGTATTCAAACAATCATCAACATCTAAATTATATTGCGCTGCCAGAATTATCAACACTACCTGAATATCACCAATAGCATCTATGATGTTTACTATATCATCTTTGCCCATTGCTGATGCTAATTCACCCAATTCTTCAACTAACTTAATAAATTGCTTACTGCTATTAGATTTTTCTAACAGGTTCCGCTCCTTTGCCCAATTCAAAATCTCCTTTTTCATAATTGCTATAAATTTTTAATATGATATAAAATTTTTTGTCCTTTGGTATGTTTGATTCAGCTTCTAATTCGCTTTCATAGATAGCTAAAAAAATCAATCTGTTATCTGCTCCAATCTCAAATATTCCGTATTTTTTCATCTGAATAAATTTACTAAGTAAGCACCTGTTGCATATCCTAATCCGTAACAAAAAGCTAATTGAATACGTTGATAATTATTTTCAGCTTCAATCTGATAGGCTAAGAATGGTAACCCTAAAAACGGTCCTATAAAAGCCCAAAAAACCATTGCTAACGTGTTTTTCTCTGCAACAGATGTGATATAAAATGTACTGGCTATTTCAATTATTACTGCTGCTATAAACAAAAATATATATTTAGATTTTATCATAATAGCATCTTTGAAATAAAAACATCATCTGTTGGTATAAATGCTCATTTTCATCTGTAGTTATCAAATTATATTTCAATATTTCTCCATTCTCCAAAAGATAATTGTGTGCAATACAATCAATCTGATTCCAGGATAGCAATGATATTTGAAGCGTATTATGTTTGACTGATAACATCTTAAAAACATTCAAAGGAAATCCATCATGTGTTTCAAAAAAAACGGTGTTATCAGCTTCAATTAACTGTTCTAAAGCATTACTACTGCATCCCCAATTTTTAATGCGCCATGCTCCAATATTTTTAAGTTTAGTAGGTTGTTTCATTATCCTATCCAGACCTAATTTCTTATCATAGTTTTTATAGGTTCTAAACATGCTGATAAAACACTGTATCCGTTCCTGTTCCGTACCGTTGTATATTTTTACTCTGTTTATATAAATGTCATCCATTATATATTGCTTTCAAAGTGTGTTCAAATGGATTATTTTCAATTTCAGATACAAGTCTTAACATCTCCTTTGCTATCATTCTAATCTCTACCTGTGCATGTTCCGAATTTCTTAATTTTAGAAAGTTTGCAAAACTACGAATATTAAACATAACATCAGACTGAATCTGACTATTATATGTCTTAAAATATCTTGCTGATTCCTTTGCACGTTTCCTGCCTAAAATAGGTGTTAAATTATTCAAGCATTCATGATATAATTGATTTGATTCAATTGTAAAACTTTCAAGTCTTAATGCCCAATACTTTGTCCAATCTTCTGGAATATAAAACTTGTCCTCTTTCAGTTCTTTATATCGTGCTGATTCAGCATTTAAACTGCTTATTCTATGTTTTAGCAGATGAATATGTGATGCAATGTCACAGTTAACCAGAAAATGAACGGTTCCTTTCTCGAATGGTGTTTCGTGACCGTTCGACCATAATTCACTAATTAGTTTTGGAATACGTTCACGTTTCTCTGGTGTTAGTTCTCTGGATGTTGATGTCCAGGCTGAACATGCAATTATTTCATCAGATCCATAGAATCCTAAAAGTTCAACGGTATTTTTCATAAATCTTTATTTAGTTCGTTGTACACTTCAAACCACCAATCAAAGGTGCTGTTTAATTGGGTATTAAATGGGTTGCTGTGAGGATTTCCTGACAATACGTGTCTTACTGTCAACCTTGCGCATTTAATTGCTATAAGCGTGCAAAGAATCTCTTCTCCACAATCTGTGTCTTCATCTTGCAGGATGTTTTTAAATTCTGCGATTAGCTGCTCTGATTTTTCTTTCGGTGTCATGTTATTAAAATAATGATGTTTGATTTAAATATGGTTGAATCCTTTTTTGTGCTATTTCTACATACTCTTTGCTTATTTCTGATAATATCCATTGTCGTTTTTGTAAATGTGCCATTTTCGCTGTTGTACCACTTCCTCCAAAACAATCGTAAACAATATCACCTTCATTGCTCCAAGTATGAATATGGTCTTTTGGTAATTGTTCAGGAAATGTTGCAGGATGTAAAAATGAAGTTTCATCTATACTGCTTTTGCCAAATCCAGTAGCATAAACCCAAACATTACATTCATCTTTCAATAAGCTATCTGTTTTTATCCTTTTGTATTTTATCGTTCCATCTTTCTGCCTAAATCCATTCGTTTCCATCCTATCTGATATTGAAGATTTTTGCTTATTAGTTTGTATCGGATTAAATGTTTTAGGTTTGCCTTTGCTAAAAACAAACATATATTCAAATGTTTGAGCATATCGCATCATTGTAGGATATGCAGGAGCATAAGATTTTTTTGCGTAAATCATTGTGTCAAGCAATTTAAAACCACATTCAGTAAAGAAAATTGCCTGTTTAAATGATGTAAGTGTTTCGCAAAAATCTTTTGTTTCATCGCCAACAATCCAAACAACAACACCGCCTTCCTTTGTTATTCTAAACAATTCCTTTGCTATATCTTCAAATGGAAAAGAATAACCATTGTAAGTTCTTAAATCATCATAAGGTGGTGAAGTTACAATCAAATCAATAAAACAATCAGGCATCCTTAACATTGTATCAAGACAGTTTTCATTATAAATTTTATTTAATTCAATACTCATAATAATTCTGATGCTTTAGTTAAATAATCTGTTTCATCTATAATCTGTATAAAAAATTCGCATTTATCATCTTGAGGTTCAAATCTGATATAAGATTGTACATATTCACTCGGTGTTGCCTTGTACCGTAAACAAAACTCGGTGAACTGGCATTCTGAATTTGTGCATAGTGTGAGGTCAGGCATTGTTAAATTGTTTATCGTAATAGTTTCTAAATTGTTCTAAAATCTCATCAGATGTAATATTGTCATTTTGAGTCATACATCCGTAAGTAAAAAAATTTATCATATGTGACTTTTCTAATTGATAGGCCGCATCCAATATGTAAAAAGGAACGTCCATCTCTAATTTTGGCCATTGTTCGATTAGCCATTCAATCGCAGTTTTATTCATTGTAATTGTTTTTATAAGTTTTATTGTAATACGATTCTGAATTATCAAAATATTCATATCCTAATATAGCATCACCATCTTGATAACCTGCTTCATAAGCATCTATTATCTGCTGCTTTTCCATTTCTAAGGCTGCATTAAAAATGTTTTGAACTAAAGAATCATCTTTATATTCAATAAATCCTTGATTAACTAAATCATTAAAAAATATTTCTACTGCTGTCATAATTTAAGTTTTAAGTGATAAGAATTTTATCCCCTGACCTTACCCTGCTCGTCAGCAGGGCAGTATTCAGGTTAAGTACAACTTATGCCAGACCATGAATCTAAGGTTCTTCATTGCACATCTATGTCCACAGCTGTTGAGCAGTTCTTAAGGGATGCCTCGTGGTTCGATTATCTGGGGACAATTTGTCCCTAATGAAAATTACATCTACCAGAACAATTAGTAGTAATTCTATTGCATTGCTTTTTTAATCTTGTCATACCACCACATTTTGTTTTGTCACAATCAGTACCATAACTTTTAGTGCGCATGATCGGAAGACAACTGGTACAGAATAGAAGCAAGAATATATAAATTGGCTTTTTCATTTATGCTTATTAAAAACGTAAATTAACTTTTTCTCTGCTTCTATAATTGTATATTTCTTCAATTACTTCTTTGTATTGAGTAACATTATTACAATCAATCAATGCTGTTGGATTTAATTTTAATTTTTGTAAGAATTGAGCATGATTATAATTTTCATGTTTAAACATGTTTAACATTGCAAGTACAAATATTCTTCTATTATATCCATCATAAAGTGGTTTAATTTCTAATATTTTTTCAGCATATACACAAGCTAATTTATAATCATATATTTCAAATTCACCATTCTCAAAAGTTTTTAAATCATATGATCCTCTTTTATTAGAATCAGTAATCAAAGTAAAAGATGATCTTTTATTGCCAAAACCAGTTTTATTACTTAATAAACCAATAACAGTTTCTAAAGAAAAATCTGGATATGTCTGTAAAAAATTTCTAAATTTCAAATAATGTTCATAACCTAAATCACAGAATGTATTCAAATAATCAATCTTTTTCCAATTTTTCATATTGGTATTGAGTAATTGAACTTGCTTTAGACTATAATCATTACAAATTATAAAATTTATTGATAGTCCTAATTCCTTTGCAGCATGAAATCTATGCTGACCATCAATAATTTCATAATTCTGATTTACAATAAGAGGAGTTAATAAATACTCATCTCTAAAACTGTCTACAAGTCTTTTAATGTGTAATTTGTTTACATCTCTATTCCCTTTGATAATTTTGAATAAAGAGTAATCATTGGTTGTTAAAACTTGATTTACTACTTTCATGATTAAAAAATTTTATGTGTTAAAAAAAAATTACTTGTCTAATTTATACAATTTATTAGTCTCAATAATACTAATCAGATTCTTAGCATATCTCTTACTGGTTGCATATCCGCATCTTTGCAATTCTTTTGCCCAATGCTTATATGATTTCGATTTGAAGCAAGATTTATACCTTTCATTTAATAATACTTTAGAATGCTCTCTGTAGCTTTCCCATGCAGTTTCAAAGATTCTAAACATATCATAAATGTCATCATCAGAATAATTTGCGCATCTGCAACCTAAACATTTTGTAGTGCATTTAATACCAAAATGATTATTATCCTTGATAGCCATTATACTTTGTCCTGCAGAGGATTCCAATATACCTTGTGCTAATGTGATGGATGCAGGGATATTATATTTTTCCTGTTCCTGGAGTGCTACTGGTGTAAATCGTTTAATATAGCGTTCAATGGCTATTTCTCTATCTGATTTCTTTACGGATGTTTCAAGTAAAATAACAGAATCAGCAGGATCTGTTGTGTCAATTATTATTGTGTCTTCAAGTAATGTTTTTTCTACTTCTTTTGGTTGTTCTTTGTAGTTTATGTTTGCATCAAACTGGATGTAAAACAAAAAACAAATCATAACAATTGCTGCTAAATAAATCAGATTTTTCATGTGTTAAGTGGTTTTAAATTAAATAAAATCTTACGTTCTCTGTTTGTATGTCTGAAGAAATATCCATCCGTCTTGTTTCATGGATTGGTACTTCTATAAATGTCTTGTTTCTGAATGATTTAGTTATTTTTCTGGAATCAATATTAAAAAAACGATGTGCATTATTTATGCTATCAAAAATAATCTGTGTGCCATCCAGAAATACTGCTTTGAGTTTAGTTGATTTTTTTGGAATAACACCATACAGTTTCTTTGCCTGTTTTCTTATTTCTATATAGTGTTTAACTGAATTTTCTGTAACTAATCTGGAGATGATAATATTTTCATATTTAACTAAATTACCATCATCATGCTTTAGATATATTTCTGGGTGCGCTTCCTGTAATTCTCCATCCTTAATTAGCATGCGGATTCTTGTTTCCGCATACATTGTATTTTTGGGTTTCTTATCTTTAATCTTACTTAATGCCTGCTCAAATGTTAAATACATAGTTTGTTTGTTTAAAAAATGCTCTGCTTTTTACACAGAGCATGACCACTAAATGAAAACACACATAATATTAACACAAATATAAAATAATAATTTTATTTTAAGCATAAATAGTAAAATTATTTTGACAATTCTCTATTTAATGCTGCAAAACTAAGTTTATTAACTTCTTCCATAAACCATTCAACCTGTTTAGGTGGTAACAATGCAATTGTAGCCATCATCTCTGTCATTGCACCTACATTTTCAAAATTGTATGAATGTAGTTCTGCTACTTGTTCTTTTGTAACTTTACGTTCAAGACCCTTCAAAAAGTTTTGCATGAATGATCTAAGATTTTTATAAACCATCTTATCTTGGTTATTCATACCATCTGGATTCAATTGAGTAATAGAATAAATACCTGCATTCAAACATGAAATAAGTAAATACATGTCTGCTGCTCTGTTTGCTCTGTCGTTTGTCATAATGAAATTGTTTAAAAATGTAATTAAATATCTGAATACTTTTCCAGTATTGGTTTAAATGGTATTTTAACTGCTTTAGCATAAATACCTGTGCTATAATAGGTTCTTTTTATTTTTTCTGCATCTTTAATCCTGGACAAAATTTGTCCATAATTCTTGGTCCATGATGTGTTTTTTAAATAGCCTTGCAATACAGAAGAATCTGGATTTATAAATATAAAATCATCTTCTAACTTTATTCCATTCCTTTTTAATACTTTTTCTGCAGTCTTACTATTTACAATTGCAGATTCACCATATATACATTCATCTTGTATCTCTAACAATTCACCAACTGTTCTGGTATGTTGTCCAGTATGATCTGTATCAACTCTTATCTGGATAGATAATATATGCTGTAGACATTTCATTTCATCAGTTACTGAATTTAATCCCTGTTCTTCACTAAAATCAATTTCAGAGATAAGATTCATAACATCTTCAACTGTTGCAATAGAATCATTACTTAAATGCCAACAACCACCTAATAATGCTCCAAGTTGATCACCCATTGCTCTATTACTTAATTTTTCAGTTATCACATTTGTAAATACTTCAATAGTTTTTAGAATCTGCGGAATCAGATTTATTATCCTTGATTGGAATCTTTTCACAAAATCATCTGTCGCAAACTTTCTAAACTCTTTTTCAAGTTCAATAAAATTTTCATTATTCAACTTTCCTTTTTTCAGTTCCAGAATTGTTATCCTGCGTAAATCAGAATTATGAATAGCCTGTGGAACAATACTACAGAATGCAAAACAACTTTTAATCTGGTAAGTCTTTGCTCCTGAACCTGTACCTTTTGCGATAACACCACCATCAGATGAAGATGCAGAACGCATCAACTGTAATACTTTTTGAATCTGTATCTGTGCATGTTCATTTTCACCCTCTGCTTCATCAAATAAAACATTTATAGCATCATTACCTATAAATTCTCTTAATCCTGCTTCAGATGTATTACCCTGTACTGATATGCTTATGTCTTTAGTAAATTTCTGTAATATTTCTCTGTTTACCCATGATTTACCTGAACCTGCTCCACCAGTTATCCAGATGTGAGGTCTCCAGTTTAATACTCCACAAATAGGTGCTAATGCTACCCATCCACCTAACAAAATACAGTCTACATCTCTTACCCATGAAAGTTTTTGTATTGTTTCTAATATCTTATGTGATTCATCTTTAGTTAATGGATTAGCAGTTGTTAAATTTAACGGATGCTGCAGTTCATACCAGTATTCTGTATCAATATCACCAAGTGCAAACTGATTGTTATCTACTAACAGATGTGAACCACAATGAATAACTATTCTACCCTTATCTATCCAGGCTCCTCTCCCTCTTATTTTGTTAGGATTAAAATAACCAATTCTGTTACTGTTTTCAATAATATGATTAATAGCAGCATCAATATCAAATCCATTCTTTTTAGGATAGTTTGTTTGCCAATAGTTAATTGGTGCAAGAGTATATAAATTTGATTTATTCAGCTTTGATGCTGCCAGACTTAGTATTGTCTTACTGCCAAAAACATAAAAATTAAATAGCTGAACATTATCTGACTGCTTAGTAAAACCTAAATAGCGAAAATATATATTCTCAATTGTTTCAGATTTGCGTTCTGTGGCATTATTTGTTCCAGATGCTGATATTGGTCTTGGTTTTGGTTTAAATGTCCCAAAATCGTTTTTATATGCTTTGTAAGGATATTCAACACAATTAGTTGTGATGTTTACTTTAAGTTTTTCTTCAACAAATTTCTTAGCATCCTTTTCAGGGATTCCCATTCTATTTGCAATAATACAGAAATAAAGCACATAGTTGTGTATATTCCCTGTGATACATTTTCCAACTTTGTTTTCAGCGTATTTAAGAGCGATTTTATATAGGTCATTTTCTTCAATAAATTGTTCGTTAATTTCTTCTTCCATCTTGTCTGGAGGTAAAATATTATACCACATCTCCAGCATTTTCAAATCTAAATATTTAGCATCATAGTTAATATAAATATCTGAATCGTGTGACAAATATCTTAATCTTTTTACATCTTTTGTAGAACCTGCAGATATTTTCAACTCTCTAAACAACATATCTGAAAACATATCATAATAAGCTGTATGTAGTTTTAAGATATAATTTTCATTTGTTAGGTTTAACTTGGAGACTAAAAATTCACTAATTTTATCAAAAGTTTCAGGTATGGATATTAAAACATTTATCCACATAGAACCATTAAACTTCCCAGAAACAGATTTTGCACATGCTTCAATAAATGGAATTTTACCAGACTTAACTAATTTTTCAAAATCTTCAAGTTCTACTTTATTATTAAGATCAATATCCATGTTCATCCTGCCAGAGTGAACAGAATCAATCTGATCTTCTATACTTTTGTATCTGTCAAATGTACCAGAGAAAACAACGCATGGTAACTTTTCTTTTTTGTCAGCTTGGTATGATGACTTTTCATTTTCATCAAATCCAAACATTAGACTTTGTTCCCATTTCTTCTGGATGAAATCTGTTTGAATCTGATATGCACCTTGACATATATCAATGTAAATATCAAAGATGTCTTTTTTCTTGGCAGTCTTTGTGGTAAGACTGTCATAATAATTACAATTCATTTTTGTGTATTTAGTGGTTATAAATTAAAATCTAAATCTTCAAGTTTTCTGCAAATTTTAGCAATTCCACCTGCATTTTTTACATTTTCTAAAAATATCTTTTGTTCTGGTGAAACTTTACCTGTTTCTGTCTTAATCTCAAATGCTGTAAATATTGCTAATTTCTTTCCAATCATTTCTTCTGTAATCTCTATACTTGTCCATCCAATTAGATCAGATGAACCAGTACAGAGACCATAAACAATAGTAGAATTTTCAGTCTTACAAACTCCAACGTTATTCCGAAATAGTCTAACGTTTTTTGGTAGATTTAATCTTAGTAAATTTTGCAGATTCTTTTCTTTCATACTTTTCAAGTATAGCGTTAATTAAAGCTGTGTGAGCATCTGATGCAGAAGAATAATAAGCATTACCAATACGACTGTCAAATATCAAAGTTTCTTTGTTTTCTACATGAAAATACCATCTTGAATCTGCTAATTTTACTATCTCAATAAGAAATTGTTTAGAGCCTAAACTGGCTTTGTTTATATATGCTACATTACCCTCGGTAGATATATGATATAAAACATATTCAACATTTCTTACTCTAAGTTTTTCTTTTGTAGTATTTAGTTTTCTAAACTCAAGCATCTTTCGGCATTTCAAGTGGAATAAAACCTGTTCCTAATCCTGCATCATAACCAGATGCTTTGAAGAAATCAACTTCAACTTTTGCTGATAACACAATTACCTGTGCTAACTTACAAATCATTTCAGCTTTGTGTTTTTCAGTTTCTAAATCACACTCTGGATCCATCATCTTTTCAATCTGTTCAAATAACAAATTTCTTAAATCGTTAATCTTGTTCCTTGGCATTTTTAATAATTTTTTTTAGTTTATAAATCAATCTTTGCGTCTCCATTATTTCAGGTGGATATTTCCCATGTCTGTTATAAAATAATAAATCTCTTCTATGTACTAATACTAAATTGCTTAATTCAAAATTCTTTTTATTACCATCTATAAATATTACTGCATGTTTATCTGGTATTTTACCATAATTATTCTCCCAGATTAACCTATGTTTCATTTCCCAGAAACTTGGTTCATTTATCTTAACTAAAGTGTAACCATCTTTATCTGTTCTTTCTGAACCTACTTCTACATAGTTTTTAGGTTTCATGCCTTTCTTAAAACTGGTTACATTTGCACCCATGTAACCTTTTACTCCTTTATTCCATGGTTCCTGATTTTTTTCAAATCTATATGATTTACCATGTTTTCTTAAAGTTTCAATAAATACTTCTTTTAAACTTTCTAAATATTCTTTAGACTTATAAATGCCTAAAAAACTTGCTTTATTATAAATCTTTGAAATAGGGCAATCAAAATACTTAATTAAAAATTCATTATTACTATTTGGATAGTATTTTTTTAAATCTTCAACATCTTTTTCACTCCAATTCTTTTTTCTTGTTTCTTTTTTTAACTTTAGCTTGTTTGCTTTATCTCTTATTCTATTTCTGCCCATTCCAAAAATTTCAACTAATTCTCTATCATTTGTTTTTGCATAGAGTTCAATTAGTTTATCAGTCATTTCTTTAGTCCATACTCGTTTCATATCTTATTTTTTATAGCGTTCCAACGATGCCAAGCCCAACCATTTTTATATCCTCTTTTCTTTTCAATAAGTTTCAATTCTTCATAGGTTCGTGCCTGATATAATTCTTTCTTCTGATCAATCTTTTCAAGTTCTACCAATAATCCATCCATCTTTGTTAGCTTTCTTTGTTTCAATTCAACCAGTTCACCACATGCAGGACATTTTGAATCATTAAAAACAAAGTAACATTTCTTACATACCTTAAATTTTATATCTGGTTCAGCATCTTTCTTTTTCTTGCTTTTTTTGGTACCAGATAATGACCAATCTCTATCTGCAAGTGGATGACCATGTTTTACAACATTTCCGACATGATCCAGGATAACACAGCTATCTTTACCTGCACATGTCCGTAATGCTCTACCTACCTGTTGCAAGTATAAAGATTCTGATTGGGTTGGTCTTAATAGTATTGCACAGCCTATTGCAGGAATATCTGTTCCCTCGCTTATCAAATCACAACTGGTTACAACCTGAATAGCACCAGAACTTAATCCAGATAAAATCCTGTCAATATCTGACTGATTCATACTACCATCAATACTTTCAGCATTATATCCATTCTGCCTAAATTCATTAGCCACATCAACACTATGCTTAACCGAAACACAAAAAACAACTGCAGGAACACCATCACATAACATTCTATAATGTTCTACTGCATTTCCAGTTATCGTTGATCTGTTTACTTCTGTTTCAAGTTCCTTTTTATTATAGTCACCTGCTGTAGTTTTGATGCTTTTTAAATCCAGATTATTAGGTGGAATAAATATTCGAGGTCTAACCAGATAACCTAAATCTGTCAGTTCCTGTATAGAACTACCAATTATTAATTCATCAAATACATCATCCAGACCTTGACCGTTTGTCCTTACTGGGGTAGCTGTTACTCCTAAAACTAATGCTTTGTCATAATTGCTGATAATCTTTTTATATGTTGGTGATACTGCATGATGCGCTTCATCAACAATAATTAAATCTGGTTTGAAATAATCCATCCTGTTAATAAGACTACCTATCTTTGCAACCTGACATGTATAATTATAGTTTGCTGAATAACCTGCACCTATCAGACCATGCTGAACTTTAAATGTCTGCAATGTTTTACTTGTCTGTTTAAATAGGCTATCTCTATGGACCAAGATAAGCACCTTTTTATTCTTTTCTATTGATGCTTTACATATATATGAAAACACAATAGTTTTACCACCACCTGTAGGTAAAACAAGTAATGGAGACTTCTTACCTATCCTGTAAGAATCTCTAATTAAATTGACTGCTGTGTCCTGATATGGTCTTAAATTCATTTTTTTTTAAATTATTTCAACAAGTATAGTGCAAAAATAATATTTTTATTTTATTTTTGTCATATCGTTTAACATTTTTTAAAAATAATCACATGAAAAACACAATTGAAGGATTTGAATTGGTCTATGATGAAGGTTCTGACGCATTACTACTTTGTAAAGATGGATATTTCTTGCATTTAAATATAAATCTTGGAAGTAAAACGACCTGGGCGAATCTTGTAGAAGATGATGATGAATATCACAAATTCATCGGAGACAAACTAAAAAGCAGAATTAAAAAATCATTAGCAGAATCATTTAACACTAAGTAACATGAAAACACATTGGAGAAAATTAAAAGACACTAATTATTTGGGTAGTTGGGATATAGTTGATAAAGAACTAATCCTGACTATTAAAAACATTGAAACAAAAAAAGTTTCAACACCAGATGGTAAAACAGAAGAACTTCCTGTAATGACATTTACAGAAGATTACAAACCTATGATTCTGAATGCTACCAACTTTAAAAACATTGCTAAAGCACATGGTAGTAACTTTATTGAAGATTGGATAGGTAAAAAAGTAAGCATTTATATCACATCTGTAAAAGCATTCGGATCTGTAGTTGATGCATTACGTATTAAACCATCAGCACCAAAGGTAGAAAAACCTGAACTTTTGCCAGATAATCCAAAATTTGAATCAATTAAAGCTAAACTTAAATCTGGTGAAACAACAATTGACACAGTAAAACAATATTTCAATATTTCTGATAACACTTTAAAACTTTTACAATAATGAAAGCACATCTTAGTCCATCACAATTTATTAAAATTATGACCACATCAAGAGGTGGTAAAGGTTTTGGTCAAACTGCATTAACTTATGCGGATGAAATTATTCTTGATCTACTTGACATAGAAAAACCAGAAGTAACAGCTAAAGCACTTGAACATGGTAACGACAATGAGCAATTCGCTAAAGATGCTTATCAGGAATTTACCATGAATACTGTTACTGATGTTTTAGAACCAATCATGCATTCACAATTTAATTTCATTGGTGGTACTCCTGATGGTTTAATTGGACAGAATAAAATCATTGAAATTAAATGTCCTTGGAACCCAATAAATCATTTAAACAATTATCTTAATCATAATACGGTGGTTCATTCTTATCCAGATTCATACCTGTCTGATTACTGGTGGCAGGTACAGGGATATTTATGGATTACTAACAGAGATGAATGTGATTTTGTGACTTATGATCCGAGATTCCCACAACATCTTTGCTTATCAATAACTCATGTAAAACGCAATGATGAAGATATTACAAAGCTATCAGACAGATGTGAACAGTTCTGGTATGAGATAGTCCAACAGAAACTAATTAACTTTGTATAAAAAAAATAGCCTTGAACGTAAAAATTCAAGGCTTTTTTCAATGTTTTATGGCAGACATCAAAAATCAATCAAATTTATAACATTCTAATGAATTATAAAATTTTTCATTATATTCTTTTCCTTTCAGATTGAAATGAACATCAATTTTCTTACCTACTGATAGATGTTTTATCATATCAGTTTTGTCTCCTAACAGGTCAAATTTTATCTTTTGCGGATACTTTTCATCCGTTTCAATAACAAAATCTGCTGTCTTAAATCTCTTTTCGCCACGTTCAATAATAGTTCCAATCTGGATAACTTTGCCTGAAATTTTCAACATAATTTTTAATTTTTAGATGTTAAATAATGCTCAAATATAATACTAATTTCGATAAAAAAAATAAAACATTTTGTTTCATTTCTATTCTTGTCTTTACATTTTATATTATTACAAGAAATACAACAACAATAATTATAAAAAACATTAAATGTATCAACACTAAACTATATTTATAAAAATAGTTTTTGTACACGAAAAGTTTTTGCGACTTTTTAGTTAAATTTTAGTTAACAATTAAAAAAATATCTTTCTGTATTATGCTTCACTACTATACTTTCAGAAGATTTTTCATTATTATAAAAAAAAAAATAAGGGTTACAGAGAATATGTGAGACTCTGTGTGAAAAAGTCTAACACAATAACATTCTCTATATATATATAATTATTTTTATAATAATGAAAATATTAATAAGATATAGTGCCACACTACGTTTCAGAAAGATTTTTTTTTAATTAGACATTAAATGCGACAAATACGACGTTTTGACCTGTTTTTGACTGATATTTTTTTGAAATTTAAACTTTGTAGAAAAAAACCGTCTAAATCGAACAAAAACCATCTAAATTTTAATTTTATTTGCAAAGTGGTGTATATATATCACCAATGTAAAAAAAGTGTCTTAAAATAGCCTTTAAATAACTTTAAAACAATTTGTTTCAATTATGATAATTTTAAGCCAAGAAAACACAGATGTTTGGGTAAAAATTGATAAAAAACTTAAACCTATCCTGGAAAAATACAAATGGAAAATTAACACTCTAGGTTACCCAACATCCTGGATAGAAAATAGACAAATTACCATGTCCAGATTCATAATTGAACTTGAAAAAATTCAGGTACCTGATGGTCACGTTATCAGCTATGAAAATTCAAACAGACTGGATAACAGAATCAAAAATTTGAAAATTATCAGAAGAAATATCAATAAAAGAAAATAAAAATATTATTTTTGTATCAATCGGATGTTTTCATAAAATTTAAAGGTTTTAACCCTGTAGCAATGCAGGGTGTTTTTAAAAATTACAAATGGGTAGATCTAAGAAATTCACAAACGTTGAAGAATTACAAGGATTGATTGAAGAATATTTTGAATGGTGTGATGCAAGAATGGAAACTGTTCTAAGCAAAGATGGTGAACTTGTTACTAAACCATCTCCCAGACCTTATACAGTTGAGGGTTTATCAGTTTGGTTAGACATGGATAGACATACTTTGCATGATTATGAAAAACTACCAACACATGCTATTTTTCACCACACAATAAAAAAAGCTAAGGCAAGAGTGCTTCAAAATCTGCAGGAAAGAGCATTGGATGGAAAGAATAATGCAGCTGTTACCATCTTCAATCTGAAGAATAATTTTCAGTTTAGAGAGAAAGATTATGACGATCACGGCAACAATGATATCAATGTGAAAATCAATTATACTGAATAAGGGCATTTTTTAGTTTTATGTGTTAATAGTGGGCAGCATTGAAAAGTGCTGCTTTTTTTTCAGATGGCAAGAAACGTAGAAATAAATTTATTCAGACCACATGCAGGTCAGAAACGGATACAAGAACAGCGCAGAAGATTTAACTGCATTGTCTGTGCAAGGAGATTTGGCAAAACTGAATTGATAACATCTGTTGCGAATGCTTTAATATTTCCTGCTGTATTTGAGGGTAAATTTGTAGGTATATTTGTTGATGATTTTAAAGACTTTGCATTGTCTTGGCAACGTATCATTGACACTTATAAACTGGTTGCGGACAATGGTTTAATCACTCACAAAGATGAAACTGCAAAGATTATTAAATTTGTCACAGGTGGTATTTTAGAAGTATGGTCTATTGGTGATGAGGGTAGAAAAGAAAAGGGTAGAGGTCGTAAATATCATAGGGTAATCTATGAAGAAACGCAAAAGATTCCATCACATATTCTGGAGTATCATTGGAAAACGGTTGCCAGACCAACATTAACCGATTACAAAGGTGAAGCATTTTTTATTGGTACTGCAGCAGGTAAGGATAATTACTGGTATCAGTTATGTCAGAATGGAGCAAAAAACGGTTCATGCGAATTTAATTACTACAAAGAACTTGATCTTCCACAATCTGATAACACATCTGAAAACTGGATGACATTCAGAATGGTTACAACAGACAATCCAAAGATAGATCCGCTTGAGGTTAAAGATGCATCCAGAGACCTGGATAGTTTAACTTTTGAACAGGAATACATGTCTGTTTTTGTTGACTATTCTGGTGAAGCATGGGTATATGTATTGAAAGATAAAGATTTACAGAATAAGGTTTTTGTCCGTTCAAAACCTATCAATTGGAATACTGAACAGTTGTACATCTCTTTTGACTTTAATAAGATTCCAATGACAGCTGCTGTAATGAAAAAGGTTACACTATCACAGCCTGATGTGGCAATGACAAAATACAAATACGGTGTTCACATAATCAAAGAATTTAAACTTGGTTCAGAAGATCGTGGTGAAGCATCAATATATGATACATGTTTTGCCATCCGTGAATGGGTATATCAGGAGACAGGTAAAAAGATAGGAATCTGGGGTGAACAACGTTATCCATGTTCAGTTCCATTTGTGATAACAGGAGATGCATCTGGTAACAGGTCTGATGGTAGACAAAAGGTTCCTGTGACATATTATGAAATTATCCAGGATGAACTGCAGATTGCAAAGGATAAATTTTACATACCTAAAGCTAATCCATTCCATGCTGAATCTTATGTCCAGGTAAATACTTTGATAAGTAAATGTCCAGAATTTAAAATATATGAAGATAAATGTCCAAATTTGCGTATGGATGTGTTAAGAATAAAATCGAATAACAGTAGACAGATTATAAAAGGCAAGGGTGAAGAACGGCAGGCTGACTTATTAGACAATTTACGTTATTTAATAAACAGTTTTTGCCATGATATTAAAATTTCTTAATAACTTTGATTATGAAATGGTTTAAAAAGGAAACAAGAGCAGAACGTAACGAGAAAAACTTTAAAAAATGGCTAAACAGTTACATACCAAAAGCGACCAACCAACGCATAGAACTTGTGAGAATTTTTACGGATCGCAACGACAACAACTGGTACATTCTGAAGAATGCAGGTCAGCTGACAAAGGAGCGGTCTCAAAGGATAGAAGAAAGCATGTTGGCAATCGAATACGGAGTGAGCAAACAAGAAATCATGGATAAGATGAATGATGTCTTGACAAACGTTAAGGATTTACCCTGGATGAATGCAACTAAGGATAAACTAAGACAGTTTGTTGAATCGTCACAGAATGTTATCAATGATTTATTATTCAGAATGAAAAATATTACTCTGGATGATATGCTGATACAGGCAGGGTTATATTTCTTCTACATAGATGGTGAGAATCCGTACATAATAAATGAAGAAACGCAACAACGCAAATTGGATGCTATCAGACAGGATGATGAATTGCGTAGTTTTTTTTTGACCAGTATGGAACAAATATTGAGAGGTTTGAGCGATACAAAAAAATAAATTTTCCGAAACTGAATCAGCAGGTTAAGGAAAAGAAAGATAAGAAACCAAGCTACTATCAAAAAGCGTTATTAGATTTAAGAGGTAAGAACAGAGAGAATGATTATATTATTTGCAAGGGTGACACTATTGCAATGCAGGATGTAAAATATTGGTGTTTAATTGATTATTACACAGCATTGGAACAGATAATCCGAGATAATGAAAAAGCCTTACAGGAAGCTAATAAACTAAAAGAAAATGGCGGAAATAAAAGACGTATATAGTTTAGAATTTGATGCTGCATCATTTGAAGCACAGGTTGATTCTGCTATTGCAAAGATAGATGAATTGAATGCATCATTAGAAGATGGTGCTGATGTTTCAGAAGTTTTAACACAGGCTCAAGAAGAATTGAATAATGTGTTACAGACCGAAGCTAAGACAACACAACAACTAACACAGAAACGTGATGTTCTGGTTAAGACTGAAAAGAATCTTAATAAAGAATCTCAGACAGGTGTTGCTGTTAATAAGCAATTAAACCAGACTAATCAGCAGTTAGCTGTTAGTACAGGACAGGTAGCAGCACAACAAAAAAATCTTGGTGGTCAGTTATTGCAAGGTGCGAGAAACATTAACAGCATGAAACGTGCTGTAGGTTTATTGCGTGGTGCGTTTAATCTGTTAGGTGGTTTAAATCCGTTTGGGTTGTTAGCAACTGCATTACCAACAATATTGGGTTATTTAGGTAGCTTCTTTGGTCAGACTGAAAAAGGTGTTGATAACATGGAAAAGTTAGCTGATTCATCAACTACTTATTCTGAAAAATTATTCATAGCTACAGAAGAACTTAATAGACTACAGGCTGTTGAAGAAAAGCGTGGATATTTAACAGAAGAAGAAAAAAAGCAACGTGCTGAATTAGTAAAGACATATAAACAGACAGCTGATGAAATAATTAAAGAAGAAGAAACCAGAGTTCAAAGACAGATTGAACTTGAAGATAGTATCAGAACAGCAAGAATAAAATTGTTAGGTGATACATCTGCTGCTGTTGAAGAAAGCTATAAGTTAGAAACTGATAAGATAAAAAGAGAATCTGTAAAAAGATTTAATTTGTTAATGACAGAGCAAGATAAATTATTTGCTGATCTTGCTAAAGCAGAAGCAGAATATGCGCAAACAAGTAGTTTAGCTGCTAATAAACAAGTATTAAGATTACAAGCTGCTTTAAATAGGATAGCGCAAGAATTTGAAAGTATAACTACTGAACAAAATCTATTATTACAGTTAGCAGCACAGGAAAGAAATAAAAAACTTAATGACATTGCAGAACGTGCTATTAAGGAACAGCAACAACGTGAAAAAGAAGCACAGCAAGCAAGACTTGATGCTATCAATAAGGAGATTGAAGATCAAAAGAAAAGACAGGAATTATTAGTTCTTCAAACAGAAGAGGGAACTAAGGAAAGATTCCAAGCTGAATTGGATTCAATAAATGTTATTGAAGATTTATATAAAAAATATGCTAAAGAACTTGGTCTGACTGATACTGAATTGAAATTATTGTTAGCTAAGAATCAACAAGAAAGAAATAAGTTAGATCAGGATTATATTAAGAATCAGGAAGCAAAAGCTAAAGCAATACAGGATGTTTTAGATGCTGAAAAGAAAGCATTTGATGAAAGTAATAAAGCATACAAAGACAGTTTAGATTTAGCATCACAATATAGAGTAAACAATCAGGAAACTGGATTAAATGAACAGCTTATTCAGTTAGAACTTGAAAGAAATGCTTTATTAAAAGCTAATTATGGTAATGCTGAAGCACAGCAAAAGATTCAAGATGATTTTAATAAAAGAAGATTAGATTTAGAGAATAAAGCTAACAAAGAAATAATTAAAACCAGAATAAAATTTCTTGAAGAATTACGTGATGCATCTGGTGATGATCCTTTAGCATTGTCTGCAATAAACAAACAGATAAGTGAATTGAAATTGAAACTTACTGAATTAGATAAGCAGGCTACTGATACAAAGGACAAAACAACAATGTCTGCAAAAGAAATAGCTAAGTCTACATTAGATTTAGTTCAGCAAGCAAGTGATGCAGTTTTTTCAGTATTAACAGCACAATCACAGGCTTATATTGCATCATTAGATAGAGCTGCAGACCGTTCAAAGTCTACTCTGGATGAAATCAGACAGAATAGTGAAAATTTCAACGCAAGGCAGTTAGAGCTTGAAAAGAAAAGACTGGAAGAACTTGAACAGCAAAGAAGAGAAGCTGTTGAACGTGAAAAAGCAATTGCATTAGTACAGTTAGTTGTAAATAGTACATTGGCGATTGCTAAAGCTGCTGCAGAGGGTGGTGCTGCTGCTCCATTCACTATTGCATCAACAATTATTGCATTGTTGGCAGGTTTTGCACAGGCAAGATCAGCAGCAGGTAATGCGTTCTATGAGGGTTCTGAATACATAGACAGAGAGAACAGATTCCCTGCAGGTAGAGATACTGTTCCTGCAAGATTAAATAAAGGTGAACGTGTTATTACAACGGACACTAACAGTAAGTATTGGGATGTGTTGACAGCGGTTCACAATAAAAAGATTCCTGCAGATGTACTGAATGGTTTTGCAAATAATTACTTAAATGGTGGATTGAAAAATTCATTGTTAGGTATGGGAACAGATGTGAATCTTAATTCAGAACTTGGTGGAAAGTCTTTTTTCATCAGCATGAATGCGGATAACAATAGACTTGAAAGTAGATTGGAAAATATTGAAAATATCTTAGCAGATTTGCCTAAGTATATGCCATCCACAACCGTTATGGCGAATGCAAATGGAATCTTCAAGGTAGTTGAAACCAGACAAAGAAAAGCAAATTTTAATCGTAACCGTTCAAAATAATTATACTATGCCATTAAAAAAATGTTTAACTGGAGATCAGAAATGTATATCTGATAATATTAGAATGCTGATAAATGAGGGTAGACCACAAGATCAAGCTGTTGCAATTGCTTTGAGTGATGCTGCAGAAAACATGAAGATTAAAAACAAGATGAAGAAAGATGGAAAGAAGTAATTTAATATTTATCGGTATTGGTTTGCTGTTATTTATATCTGCTATTACTTATATTGTCAGATACCAGACATCTTCTGTTCATGAAATATTCAAACATCATAGAGAGCAGTTAGAAAATGAGATAAAAGCTATCCAGGTTGAAAGGCAAAAATTGAAACTGACAATAGACAGTCTTGAACGCAGTATTAGTGTTCAGCAAGTAGAATTATTACATGATATTGATAATTTTCTTAAAAAGCATGATAAGAAATAGTTTGATTTTTGCATTTATTTTTATCTATTCTGGTCTATATTCACAAAATGATTTAGATAAATGCTTAAATTTGTTGAAGCGTTCTGAATCAATGATAATTAAGCAGGATAGTTTAATTAAAATTTTGAAAGAAGATATAAGGTTAAGTGATCTGAGTAATACTGTATTGCGTAAACAAATTGATAATTCTGATATAACAATGAGATATATAAACATTGAGTTAAAGAAAGAAATCAGAAATAAAAAGATTTGGCAGGTGATAGGTATAACTGGATTGACTGCATTTTTGACAACAACTGTATTATATATTACTAAGCCATGAATAATTTGGAGATATATTTTGATGGTATTTTACAGAACAGCAATGATTTTGATGGTACTGAAAGTATATCTTTTGTTTACCGTAACAAGACAGAATCTGGTGAATCTGCATTTGGATTCAGTCCAGAATTAACTGTTCGTGGTGCTGCTTATGACTATTTAGTACAGGAAATAATAAATAAACCTAATCCGAAACTGGAGAACATTAAAGTTTTGGTTTATGATTTATGCTGTTTAGATTCTAATGGTAATCCAAGACAGGTTTTTGATGGATTGATTGAGGGTGCAGATGTAAGGTGGTGTTTAATTCCGTTTTGCGAAGCTACAGTAACTATTATTGATGATACACCAGATGCGCAGGCTATTAAGTGTTTGAAGAATAATAATATTTGGGATGTAAAATTGGATAGTGTTGGATTCCCTATTGCATCTGGTCCTGATGAATTTAGAAGAGCAGTTGTAATAAATTATTGTGATGATATTAAACCATCTTCATTACATGAATTTGGTATGGTATTAGGCATAATATTTTTTATATTATTTACTCCATTAATAGCTGTTTTTAATTTTTTTGGTTTAATATTTGGAAGCACAACAAATTATTTTAATGCTTTAGGTAATTTAATAACTGGATGCGATAAAGAACATTTAGCACCATATGTTCATTCATATATGATGAATCTTTGTAAACTATGTAATTTAGGTTTTCAAAGTAGTTTATTTGGTATAGGTGAATATTATCATAATACTGTTAGATTAGATTCTGGATATAAAGAAGATGATAGAACTGTATTTGCATTTCCATTATATGAAATAAATAAACCTAACTTAAATGGGATTCAATTTCTTGATGATTTTAAGCAGTTTAATATTGATTGGCGAGTAACAAATGGGGTTTTACAAGTAGAACGTAAAGATTTTTTTAATGGTGGTTTGTGGTTTGATGCTACATTATTACCTACAGATAATATATTATCTTTATGTGTAGAAGCTACAGATTTAAAACCTGCTGCATATGCAGAATATGAATATGCAAAGGATGGTGGTGATAGTTCTGGTGATGAAGTTTCAAAAAATTGGACAGATCGTGTTATTGATTGGAATATACCAGTTAATCCAGTTCAAGTAGGATTATATTCAAAAAAATTACTTTATTCTGCTACACAGTTTAGATATGATGTTAGTAGAATTACTCCTGCTCCAATAGATTTACCTGCATATGTTTTTTTCTATCCTGTATTACAATTGCCAGAATCAGATAATGCAATGTTGATGAGTCAAGGTACAAGTAGTTTTCCAAAATTGATTGATATAGAATATGAAGTACCAACATTTACTGGATTTGGATCACCATTTGGATTAAAACGTGGAATACCAAGAAAACAATCTGTTGGTGGTTCTACTTTAAGAGCATACAATGTCCGTTGGTGGATAAAAGA
>Ga0315900_10003168_pt1 | contig 24294 bp, 24 predicted proteins | sample LakEriMetagenome_FD_203521 | JGI IMG/M metagenome (GOLD analysis project Ga0315900, IMG submission 203521) | Freshwater fungal communities from buoy surface, Lake Erie, Ohio, United States - Buoy 12 MA114 | ecosystem: Environmental > Aquatic > Freshwater > Lake > Lake biofilm | place: USA: Lake... | reverse complement strand
TTGATTGATAATATCGATTGCCTCGGAATATTTTCCCAAATGCGAAAGTGATAATCCGATAAAAGATTGTGTTGCAGCGATTGAAACTAAATCGTTAATACGTTCACTGATTTTTTTGGATTTCTCAAGATAGTCGATGGCCTCTTCATGTTTCCCAGATTCTGAAATAAATACTCCGTAATAGTAGTAAGATAAAGAGTGAATGTATTCATTTTTATTTTGGCGGAATAATTCGATAGCTTCCTTTATTAAAGCACGAGCGACATCGTTTTGTCCCAATGCAGAAATTGATCGTGCTTTGGCATGCAAGGCGCGAACGTAAAAATCACTTTTTTTATTGGAAGCGTACGATGCTAAAATTGTATTGCTCTTTGCAATGGAAGACTCGTAATTACTTTTGATGTAATCCATTGAGCAAGCGTAGAGTAGGAGGTTGTTTTTTGATTCATTATCTAAGTACTTGAAATTCTTCATTTGCATTTCGGCAGCGTCATATTTTCCTTTTAAAATGTTTTCGTGAATTCGTTGTAGTTCTACTCGAGAATTCTCGTTTTGAATATTTTTTAGAATGAAATATTGATATTCTGCTTCATTCATTCGTTGGGCGAGAGACGAAACTAAATGCGTGAAAAAAAATAAGAAAAGGACAAAGTGCTTCAAATGCGGTAAAAAAGTTTACAAATTTAAATACTATTCAGACGTGAATGACTAAGTTTTCTCCATTAGTCGCTTGGAAATTTCATTCGCGCATTTCATCCCATCAATTGCTGCTGAGACAATTCCTCCTGCATAACCTGCACCTTCTGCACAAGGATATAGGTTTTCTATCTCTATGTGGTGAAGTTTATCTGTTACTCGCGGAATAGATACAGGAGAAGAAGTTCTGCTCTCAGGCGCATGGATCACTGCGTCAGCAGTTAAAAAACCTGGCATTTTTTTATCAAACTCTACAAATGCATCACGAAGACGGTTAGTAATAAATTTTGGAAAAATTTCATCCATTTGTACACTGGTTATTCCCGGTTGATAACTTGATCGAGGAAAATCAACTGATTTTTTTTGGGCAATGAAGTCTGTAAGTCGTTGTGCGGGAACCTGCTGTTTTTTTCCAGCTAATTCCCAACATTTTCTTTCTATTTCTTGTTGGAAATTCAGACAAACAAAAGGATCTGAACTGTTCTTAAAGTCTGATGGATCAATACTTACAACTATTCCGGAATTTGCATATGGATTATTGCGTTTTGAAGGAGACCATCCATTAGTCACAACTTCCTCATTGTCCGTGGCGCATGGGGCAATAATGCCACCCGGACACATACAAAAAGAATATACGCCTTTGTCCGCAATCGGAGCCACTAAACTGTAACTAGCTGGCGGCAAGTATTGATCATTTACCCTACCGTGGTACTGAATTTTATCAATGGTTTCTTGTGTATGTTCAATTCTTACGCCGAGCGCAAATGGTTTGGATTGAATTTTTATAGACTTTCTATGTAATAATTGAAAGACATCGCGTGCAGAGTGCCCTGTTGCAAGGATAAGTTGATCTACTTTAACCCAATGCGCGTGGTTAACTTCAATTGCTGAAATGTTTTGAATGTCTATTTTAAGGTCGGTGAGTTTACAGCCAAAATGTATTTCACCACCTTTTTCAAGAATTTTTTCACGTATAGCGGTAATTAGTTGAGGTAGTTTATTCGTTCCAACGTGCGGGTGAGTGTTCACTAAAATATCTTCCGAAGCACCAAAAAAGACAAGCAGTTCAAGAATTTTATCTACTTCTCCTCTTTTTTTACTTCGTGTGTATAATTTCCCATCCGAATAGGTTCCCGCTCCACCTTCGCCAAAACAATAGTTCGATTCAGGATTTACGATACCTTCTTTGTTTAATTTTGCTAAATCTCGTCTGCGCTCTCGCACATTTTTCCCTCTTTCAAAAATTATTGGTTTTATTCCTAGGATTAGGCACTCTAAAGCGGCAAATAAACCAGCTGGACCAGCTCCGATGATGTGGACTACTGATTTAACATGCCGTACCTCATGAAATGTAAATTCTCTAATACGTGGGGGTAATGGCTCACCAACAGCAACTTGTAGAACTCCTTGGATTCTAGGATTTTTGGAACGCGCATCTATACTGCGTTTTTTCCAATGGTAGTTAAAATCACTACGCGTAAGGGATAACTTTTTACAAATATAATTTTCTATAAAATGAGCATCTACCGCATCTTCAGGTGAACAAAATATATGAAGGTCGTTAATCATCCCTCAAAAATGATAGAAAACCACCAGCCTTTGTTGTAGAGCCGTTGAATGGGTTGTGAAACCGAATTTGTCGGTTCAAAAATGAAGGAATTTGAAAACCCATGAGAATACTTTAATTCAACAGCAAACTTAAAATAATGCGCAAAAAACTCTAAACCACCACCAATTTGTCCTTGCCAATCTTCTTTCTTGATTTTAATGTACGGATCGATAAAGGATTGTGCTTTTCCTTCTTGCGATTGCAAATCAATTGAGTATTGCGCGCCGATAAGAGAATATGCGACAAAATTGTTGAGCCGTTTAGTGCGAAACATAAATAACATAGGAAAGTCCAAACTCGTAGAATTTACTCGCTCTTCCTCGAAAAGGTCGAAATTTTTAGAGGTGTCAGGGTTAATTTTAGTGTATTGAATAATTCTTTCTTGAAAAGAAAGGGTTGGTAGAAAACGAAATTTAAACATAGGGGTACCTAATTTTACGCTCGTTAATATTCCCAATTGGCCACCAGGAGTTGATTTTGCGACTAGCGATTTAATACCATATTTCTGGAAGTTTGAATCTTGTGCGAAAAGGCTAAAATTACTTGTATTACCACCTAACATGAATCCGAAATGAAAATAACGTTTATCAAATTTGCGGTACCTTTCCTGAAAATAGCGTTGGCCGTATAGTTGGCTGGCTAAAAATACAAGGAGAAATAACAATCGAAACTTCATAAGTGTAAGAACGAAACCCTAAGCAGAATGTTGCACATCTTTGCTTCCCAAATAAATGGTTGCAATTCCACCAGAAACCAACAGTGAAGAAATCTTTTTGAATCCAACCTTTTCTAAAATATTTTCGAAAGCTTCTCCTTCTGGAAAAGCAGCAACACTTTCAGGCAGGTAGGCATATGCCTTTTCATCTTTAGAAATTCGCTTGCCAAAAAATGGAATAAAATGCTTTGAGTATAAATTAAATGCTTGTTTTACAGGAAATTTCTTTGGTTTGGAAAACTCCAATATTACGGCCTTTCCATTGGGTTTTAGTACGCGCAACATTTCTGAAAGTCCCACCTCTAGGTTCTCAAAATTTCTTACACCGAATCCAACAGTGATTGCATCAAAATAATTGTTTTCGAAAGGAATTTGCTCAGAATCACCTAAACGCATGCTGATCACATGTTCTAATTTTTTTTTCTTCATTTTAGCTTTTCCAACTTCCAGCATTCCTGATGAAATATCGAGGCCCACAATTTCAGAGGGCTTTAATTTCATACAGGCTATGGCAAAGTCGCCCGTTCCAGTTGCAATATCTAGGATGATTTTAGGTTTTAAAGGGACAAGTTGTTTCACGGCTTTTTTGCGCCACAAATGATCAATTCCGAGAGAAAGAAAATGATTCAAAAAGTCATAGCGCGCTGAAATGTTGTTAAACATCTCTGCAACTTCTTCTTTTTTTGATTTATCTGTGTTGTACGGTTTGACTGTCATGATTGTTTTTTAAGTAAGCGCGTACTTTCAGTTGTTAATTCGGTGAGCGAAACAGTTGAAACACCTGATTTTTCACATGCCAATCCACCCGCTATATTAGCAATTTCTGCAAGTTGAGAAAGAGTTGCTCCAGCAGTTAGACACAAGGTCGCAGTTGCTATCACAGAATCACCTGCACCAGATACATCTGCAATGTTTCTGAAATGAGCAGGTATATGTATATTTTCAGCATTTTTCTTGATGAAAACACCATGTTCTGAAAGTGTCACAAAAGTCACCTGATTTTCGAGCTTTTGCTCTAATACCTGAGCAGCATGCTGAACAGAATCGATGTTACTTGGATCAATAGCCAATTGCAGTCCGTCTTTCAACTCTTTTAAATTTGGTTTAAATAAAGTAACACCTTTGTAGGCCAAAAAGTTCTTCTTTTTAGGGTCAACGGTAGAGATTATACCCATTTCAGAAGTGAGCTTGGTGAGTTGATGGATTAGGTTTTCAGTCAGCACCCCTTTGTTGTAATCTTCAAAGATGACAGCATCAATTCCTTTTGTAATCTCCTGCGTAATGGATTTAACCAACATATCTTGAAGTTCAAGATTGATATCATCCGTTTGTTCGTCATCGATGCGAATGACTTGCTGTTTGTTTGCAATGACACGTGTTTTTACCGTGGTCTTTCTATTCTCAGTTTTTATAACACAGGCCGTAGATACATTTGCTTTTTCCAATTGTAAAATAATTTCTTCTCCCGACTTATCTGTACCTATTACAGATGCAACAATCGGAGTAGCTCCTAATGCAACTAAATTTAAGGCTACATTTCCAGCGCCACCTAAACGAAAATCCATAGATGTTTTATCAAGCACAGGTACAGGTGCTTCTGGACTAATGCGTGAAACATCACCAATAATATAGGCATCGAGCATTAGGTCTCCCACCACTAATATTCGTTTTTTTTTAAATTGGTCAAAAAGTTCGTAAAGCGACATTTAGGAAAGTTTTGAAAGTGCGTCTTTTATGCGATCCATTGCCTTTGTAAGTGTTTCCTCAGAGGCAGCATAAGAAATTCTGAAACAATTTGGATCTCCAAAAGCATCGCCTCCTACGAGGGCAACTAATCCTACTTCCAAGAGGTACATGCATAATTGGTCCGAATTTAAAATCTCTTTACCCATGTATTTTTTACCAAAAAAGGAGGAGCAATCCGGGAAAACGTAAAATGCACCTCCAGGATTATTAATACGAATACCAGGAATTTCACTCAACATGCGTAATACTAAATCACGTCTCTTTCTAAATGCGGCAATCATTTCTTGTAATACGCTTGGATCGGCATGCATGGCTGCTATTGTTGCCTTTTGCGTAATTGAGCATGTCGCTGAAGTAAATTGCCCCTGAACTTTATCACATGCCTGAGCAATCGCTTTAGGAGCTCCAATATATCCTAAACGCCAACCAGTCATAGCCCATGCTTTGGAAACACCGTTTACGGTTACCACTTGTTCATAAATTTCTGGAAATTGTGCCAAGCTCTCGTGTTTACCGATAAAGTTGATGTGCTCGTATATTTCGTCGCTTAACGCAATGATATTAGGGTATTTTTTCAATACGTTTGCTAAATCCGCTAGTTCTTCTTTCGTATAAACAGAACCTGTAGGATTGCATGGGGTCGAAAACATAAGCATTTTAGTCTTTGGCGTAATTGCTTTTTCTAAATCCTCACCCGTAATTTTGAAATCTTTTTCTATTCCCGCATTGATCACCACAGGAATTCCTTCTGCCACTTTCACAATTTCCAAGTATGAAACCCAATAAGGTGCTGGAATAATTACTTCGTCTCCAGGATTTATTACGCTAAGTACTACATTCGCGATGGATTGTTTAGCTCCCGTTGAGACAACTATTTGCTCTTTTGTGTATGACAAATTATTGTCGCGCTTGAATTTTGTCGATATACTTTCCCTCAGGTCATCATAGCCGGCAACGGGTGTATACATTGTGTAATTTTCATCCAAGGCTTTTTTTGCCGCATCTTTAATAAAATTAGGCGTAAAGAAATCAGGTTCTCCTAATGAAAGTGAAATAATATCTTTCCCTTGGGCTTTTAACTCTCTACTTTTTTTTGCCATTGCAATCGTTGCCGATTCTTCCATGGCTAATAGTCGATCTGAAAGTTGAATCATGTGTAAAAGTTTCGACAAAGGTAACAATTCAATGCGGTTTGTATGAAAAATCGCTAGATAACTTTAGTCACTCAATAAATCTGGGCGTCTTTCTTTTGTGCGCTTGTACGCTTGTTCTTCACGCCATTGATCAATGGCTTTGGTATTTCCTGAAAGTAATACATCTGGTACTTTCCAACCGTTAAATTCAGGGGGTCGGGTATAAACAGGTGGTGACAACAAATTATCTTGAAAGCTGTCTGATAAGGCAGAGGATTCATCATTAAGCACTCCGGGGATAAGTCGCACAACAGCATCTACGAGCACGGCCGCAGCTAACTCACCACCTGAAAGAACATAAGAGCCTATTGAAATTTCTTTGGTAATGTAGTGTGTTCGAATACGTTCGTCAATTCCTTTATAATGCCCACAAAGAATCATCAGGTTGCCACACAAAGAGAGAGAATTACACATGCGTTGGTCTAATACACTGCCGTCTGGAGTCATGTATATAATTTCATCGTATGCGCAAGATTGTTTTAATTTTTCAATACATGCAGCAATAGGTTCAATACTCATTACCATTCCGGCACCGCCACCGTATTGGTAATCGTCTACATTCTTGTGTTTTGCAGTAGAATAGTCCCTAATGTTGTGTACTTTGATTTCGACATGTCCTTTGTCCTGTGCACGTTGCATGATAGACGCCGCAAAGGGAGAATCCAATAATTGAGGTAAAACGGTCAGGATATCTATACGCATCATTCGCAAATTCTTCCTTTGTGTTGGTCGTTATGAAAATGTTCTTCCAATGCCTGAAATTCTTTGAGAAGTTCGGGAGATGGAGGACTGTTTTGTAGCGATCTTAAATCAGGCTGACCTGCATCCACCCATGCGGTGTACCAAATGGAACCTACCGCAAGTACAGCTGCACGCAATCTTCGTTCGACCATACCATTCATGCGCTCATGATAATTTGTACAAAACTCTTTTGAATAAACTTGAACAGTAGTATTTCCGCGTTGTTCATATGCATATTTTCGGTCAGATGGGAAAGTTTTAGTAAGCTCTTTTTCCATGCGTAATACTGAGTCTAAGGCGAGGTGAGAATCTTCAATAGCCTCCCATGCAAAATCTAAGACACTTTTCACGTACTCTGCTTTTCCAACAAAATAATCGTAATTTTCAGCATTAATTTCTACCAATCTACTTTCCCACAATCCGTGGATGCCTTTTTGTCCGGACAGCTGCCCATTATAATTTTCTGTGGTGTGTAGAGGAACATGCGCATCCGCAATGTAATGGCCGATATCTGCTGAGTATTTTAAAATTAAGTCCACATTTTTCGCTTCAAACGCTTTTTGAAGTTTGAATTTCATAACAGAAATATGCCAAGGGACAATGCCATATGTTTGTAAAGTGTCTTCGGAAAATTTCGCGACAGCGTCCTTCCATTTTCGGGGCATAATTTCGAAAGGATTTTCTCCAGCCTGGTAATAATGGTCGAGGTCAATATAATGGCATTGAGCTTCCCCTTCAACCGCATATCGCCGTTTATCCGGATCCACAGCATGTTCGGTAACAAACTCAATATGCTCCTTGTAAAACCCAAACATTTCAGGGGGTAAGGTGAAAACGGCAATCCTGTTAATTCGTTTATGACCAAAAAATCCCCACTGTACTTGCTTAGGAGAGGTGACAAAACTTGGCAACAGGTTTAGAATGACAAGTCCACAGAGAATATAAAGTTTATACTTCACCTATCAAAGATAGGAAAGATTCACGCAATCTCTACTGGATTTTTTACCAATTCCTTTGTAAGCGAAAGATTTAATACGTCAGTCATTTTGTCAACATAGTGTATGTTTAATCCTTTTAAATAACCAGGGTTGATATCATCAACATCTTGCTTATTTTTAGAACACATAATTATTTCTTTAATACCAGCTCGTTTTGCTGCAAGAATTTTTTCTTTAATTCCACCCACCGGTAAAACATCTCCGCGCAAGGTGATTTCTCCTGTCATGGCAAGGTTTTTCTTGACTTTTCGTTGAGTAAACAAAGAGGCTAGCGCAGTTAACATTGTAATTCCAGCACTAGGACCGTCTTTGGGAGTAGCGCCTTCAGGAACATGAACATGAACGTTAAATCGATCAAATAATTCTTGGTCCAGATTGAGGATGGCAGCGTGTGCCTTCAAAAATTCAAGTGCTATGACTGCGGATTCTTTCATGACATCACCTAAGTTACCTGTCAAGGTTAATTTTCCTTTTCCTTTCGTTAAAGATGACTCAATAAACAAAATATCGCCGCCTACACTCGTCCATGCCAAACCTGTCACTACTCCTGCCACTTCATTATTGTCGTATTTGGTTCTTTTTCTTCCCGCACCCAGGAATAAAAACAAATCCTCAGCGGTAATTTTCGCAACAAAGGTTTCTTCCATTGCCAGTTGTCGTGCTCGGTTTCTAACGAGTTTTGCTACTACCTTGTCGAGGCTCCTAACCCCAGATTCGTTGGTATACTCTTCGATCATTTTTTCAATAACCTTTTTGTCAAGAGAAATATCTTTTGCTTGGATACCATGTTCTTGAATTTGTTTGGGTAGTAGATGTCGTTTCGCAATTTCTATTTTCTCTTCAATGGTATACCCATTCACCTCGATGATTTCCATGCGGTCTCTCAGCGGACCTTGAATTTCACTTAAACTATTAGCGGTGGCGATAAACATCACCTTGGAAAGGTCAAATTCAGATTCCACGTAATTATCATAAAATGAATGGTTTTGTTCAGGGTCTAAAACTTCAAGCAGTGCGGATGACGGATCGCCGTGATTACTGCGTCCGAGTTTGTCTATTTCGTCTAACACAAATACTGGATTTGCGGAAGCAGCTTTCTTTAGATTTTGCATGATGCGTCCAGGCATAGCACCAATGTAGGTTTTTCTGTGTCCACGAATTTCTGCTTCGTCATGAACTCCGCCCAATGACATTCGGACATACTTTCTTCCCAATGCTTCCGCAATTGATTTTCCTAAAGACGTTTTTCCCACACCAGGAGGGCCATAGAAGCATAAAATTGGTGATTTCATGTTTCCCTTTAGTTTTAATACGGCGAGATATTCCAAGATGCGTTCTTTCACTTTCTCTAAGCCAAAATGATCACGAGCCAGAATACGTTTCGCTCTGTTTAAGTCTAAATTATCTTTGGTAAAATCTGACCATGGTAAGTCAAGTAACAGGTCCAAATAATTGAGTTGAACGGTGTATTCAGCACCTTGTGGATTCATGCGCTGCAATTTTTCTAATTCCTTACGAAAGGATTTTTCAACGGCTTCAGACCATTTTTTATTTTTTGCGCGCTCTTCAAGTTCACGAACATCTTGAGTTTGTGGGTTATCACCAAGTTCATCTTGAATGGTGCGCATTTGTTGATGAAGAAAGTACTCACGTTGCTGCTTGTCCAGGTCTTTTTTTACCTTGTTATGAATTTCATTACGCATTTCAAGTAATTGGACCTCCATGGTGAGGTGCTCCATTACCATGAGGACACGTTTTTTCATATCCATTTCTTCTAACATTTGTTGTTTTTTAGAAACGTCAGCGTTCATATTGGACGAAATGAAATTTACAAGAAAAGTAGGGCTGTCAATATTTCCTATGGCAAATTGTGCTTCAGAAGGGATATTTGGACTTTCACGAATTATTTGCAAGGCGAGGTCCTTTATTGTTTTAAACATAACCTCAAGCTCTTTATCCTTTTTGTTTACAGCGGCTTCTTTCAAAATGGAAACAACCGCACGCATGTATGGTTCCGTTTGCAAAGGCTGAGCAATTCGGAATCGTCTTTTACCTTGTATAATAACTGTTGAACTGCCATCAGGCATCTTCAGGAGTCGAATGATTTGCGCAACTGTGCCAATTTCATGCAAGTCATTAAATTCTGGGGATTCTTGCTCTTGGTCGCGTTGTGAAACCACACCTATAATTTTATTTCCTTTATTGGCTTCTTGAATTAATTTAATTGATTTATCTCGACCCACGGTAATTGGAATAACAACCCCAGGAAATAAAACGTTGTTCCGAAGTGGTAATATTGGCAATTCTGTTGGAAAATCCTGTTTATTAATATTTTCTTCTTCCTCTGCGGTTATCAAGGGGATGAATTCAGCATCAGCATCCATATTGTGTACATTGAAAAAAACGGAATCAAAAAGTTCGCTCATAAGTTGATTTTTAACGTCAATTTGTCAGTCTTTCACTTGTTTTTTAAAGTAAATTGCGATAAATTGAATAATGTTTCTATAGTTCAATTGTTATGCCACACAACCAAACATGAAAAATTGTCTAAAATTGAAAACTACACATTTGAATGGCTTAATTTACATAATATTCCCATCGAATAGATTCAAAAGGTCGAATGACTCAAAAATATACCCTAATTTAGTCGATTAGTTATACGAAGAATTATACTATGAAAGATTTTTTTAAAAGTAATATCATCAATCGGCAATTTTCGATATACTTCATTTTTTTCGTTTCAGGTTGCGCAGCAATTCTATACCAACTTATTTGGCAGCGTTATTTGTTTACTATTTTCGGAAGCAACATAGAGTCAACGACCATTATTGTTTCTGCCTTCATGTTCGGTCTTGGGGTAGGAAGTCTGCTTGGAGGAAAGGTATCTAAAATAAATACACAAAATTTATTATTAATATTTGCTTTCGTTGAATTCATGATTGGTTTATTTGGAATCTTTTCTCTTCAAATCTTCGATTTTGTTGGAAAAATAACCATGGGATTAGGTTTTATGGAAACAAGCTTTATTTCTTTAGGTTTGGTCATTATTCCTACGGTTTTGATGGGTTCAACGCTACCTCTGCTTGTTCAATATTACATTCATTCCAATAATAACGTCGGTGAAACCTTAGGTAAGTTTTATTTTGTTAATACGTTGGGGTCTGCAATTGGTGCGTTATTGGCAACTGAATACATTTTTAAACTTTTTCACATGGATGGAACTGTTTATTTTTCTGTTGCGTTAAATTGTATTGCAGCAATTGGTGTATTATTAATGCATTCAAAAAAGAATAGAAATGAAAGTAAGTAGATTTTTAATTTGGTGTATTCTTGCGGCAATATCTGGTTTCATTGCTTTGTCATACGAGATGTTGTGGTTTCGCGTTTATTTGTACTCAGAAAGTGGATCAGCGCAGTCTTTTGGAAAACTTATAGGATTTTATTTGCTTGGAATTGCCTTTGGCTCATACTATTCTCGTCGATTTTGTTTCGTGCCCGATTCTCCGGATTACGAGAGAGGAAAAAAAATATTAATGTTAACACTAGTTTTAACCTCAGTGATATCATTTTTAGTAATACCTGGTGGGTTGATTTTAGCTACTGAACTCGAGTCACAATATATGCTTTATCTGGTATGTTTAGCTACCTTGTTTATGGGGATGACTTTTCCAATGATCACTCACTATGGGATTCAAGCGACACAAGATATTGGGGAAAAAATTTCATACTTTTATTTATCCAATATTATAGGCTCTTCACTAGGTAGTTTTATTACTGGGTTCGTATTGATGGATTTTTTTACAACCGAGCAGATTTCATTGATAATACTCCTGCTAAATACCCTTCTTCTACTCATTGTTGGGTTTTTTATTTTAGAGAAAAAATGGCTTATTTACAATGCCGGTTTTGTTTCACTTTTCTTCTTTTCAGTATACGGATTCAGTAATGAGATCTTTTACGAACTTTATAGTAAATTGTCTTTTAAAAAGGAATATTCAGAGACTAACAAGTTTAAATATGTGTTGGAAAATAAACATGGGGTTATTACGGTTACCCATGATGGTATTATCTACGGTGGAGGAATTTATGATGGGAGATACAATCTCAATTTACTGGATGATAAAAATATACTTAGAAGAGCATTCGCCTTTGGAGGAATTCATAAAAATCCAAAAAGAATTTTGCTTATTGGGTTAGGTTCAGGTTCGTGGTCGCAAGTTGTGGTCAATCATCCTGATGTAGAAGAGGTTATATGTGTCGAAATTAATGATGGCTATGAACAATTACTTAAGCATTTCCCAACTGTACAATCATTGGCTTCAAATCCAAAATTTAAACTAATTACCGATGATGGACGGCGGTGGTTGAATAAGAATCCACAGGAAAAATTTGATGTAATTATAGCAAATACGACTTATCACTATCGGTTAATGGCGAGTAACTTATTGTCTGTAGAATTTATGGAAATAATAAAAAGCCATTTAAATCAAGGTGGAATTTATCAGTACAACACAACTTATTCAGAAAGGGCTTTCTTAACGGGTGCTAAGAATTTTAATTACGCGGTGAGCTATCATAACAATGTAATTTGTAGCGACTACGCGTTTACCTTGGACAAAGAATTTTGGAAGAAGAATCTATTAAGATGGAAAATAGACGGTAAAAATGTAATTGACACCTTGTCTTCAGAAAAGAAACTGAAACTCGCTGAGATTCTAAACACTTTCGATAATGACGTTAATTCTAGGGAATATCTTCTCAAAAAGTTTGGACATCTCCCTGAAATAACCGACAACAATATGGGTACAGAATGGGAATGGAATAATTAGTTCATTTTCTACCTTAATGCTGTTTTTGAAGTGCCTGTTTTAAATTCTCCAACCTAGGTCATGATAAACAATCCTGTACGAAACGTATTGGCATGTGCTTCCACAATATCTTTAAGTTGTGGACTATATCCACCACCCATGCTACATGCAACAGGGCAATTAAGCTGTTTCGCGAACTGAAAAACTAACTTGTCTCTGCTTCTACAACCCTCTGTGCTGATGGCAAGTTTTCCAAGCTTATCTGTGGCTAAAATGTCTACACCGCATTGATAGAATATAAAATCTGGTATGAACTCACTCAGAATTGAATCCAAATTTTTTTCAAGTAGAAAAAGGTATTCTTTGTCATTAAGTCCATCGCGCAAGGGAACATCTACATCAGATTGCTCTTTCTGTATGGGGTAATTGTTTTGCCCATGCATGCTAAATGTAACTACTTGTTTTTCATCTCTAAGCATTGCAGCTGTTCCATTTCCCTGATGGACATCTAGATCGATAATTAAAATACGTTCCGTAGGTGTATTTTCTAACAACCAGTAGGAGGAAATTACTTGGTCATTTAGTAAGCAGAAACCTTCCCCTCTGTCGAAAAATGCATGGTGTGTGCCACCAGCAATATTGAAGGCGATTTTTGTTTTCATGGCCAATTCTGCTGCTCTTCGAGTGCCTTCCATGATGGTAAGTTCCCGTTGTATTAGTTCAACAGAATGCTGAAAGCCAGAAATACGTTGTTCTCGTTGGCTTAATTCGATGTTTTTTAATCGCTTCCAATAAGTCGGACAATGTATTTTCTGAAGATATTCTTCGCACAACTGGTTGGGCTCGAAAAAGTCTTTTTCATTAACAGTTCCCTCGTGCAGTAATTGCCTTGGCAATAACTCGTACTTTTCCATCGGAAATCGATGATTTTCTGGTAAAGGATGTACATAATTAGGATGGAAGGCAATCATAGGAGCTGTTTGACAATTCGCGAAACCGCCGGACATATCAGGGTGTTTTTTGCCGTTAACGTCAATATTTGGTGCATGTTTTTTCTATCTGTATGTGGATATTCCCTACAAGCTAATGGGCGTACTTCATAAATTCCACAAGTATTATCCTCACCTAAAAAATAACAAGGTGATTGTTGTAACACGTAATCGTTTTCCTCATCTAATTTTAAATGTGACGAAATAAATTGCGCTTCTTTCATCCGCAGGTGTTTTGCAATTCTCCGAATGTCAGCATCCCTAAAAATGGGACTCGTCGTTTTGCAACAATTGGCACAAGTTAAGCAATCCATTTTTTTAAATTCTTGCTCGTGAGCCTCATGAAATTTCTGGTCGAGGTCTTTTGGTTTCGTCTGTTTCCATTTACGAAAAGTCTTATTGATCGACTCTTGCTGTTGTCTTGCGTGCGAAATTGATTCCTTATCTTGTTGATTCAAAAGTAGCGTTTTATACGATGGCACTAAAGTTAAAAAGAAATTAAACGAATTATATCAATAATTTTGCAGTTCAGGCCGCTCAATATTTCGGGTGCATCTTATGGATATTAGCAAAATGTAAGGTATCATGTTGAATCTTGAAATGGAACTCTACCAAGTCATTGAAACAAAGTGTTGCTGGTATTTGTCTTAGAATAAATAATTGAATTCAAAAAAATAAATCAGCGAGCGCGCTAAAAATGGAAAATAAGTAATTGAGGGCATTCACAAACATAGAGGAAGTTAGGGCGCAGTGGGGAGAACTTAGGGCACCTATCTTTTTAAATATAAACTTTTTGCAGGTATATTACGAAATGCATCCTCAAGTTAAGCACCTATTTGTGATGAGTGAGAATCTTCGATTGTACGCGCATATTTTCCAACTTTCCTTTAATAAGACGTCAAACTATTTACGAGGAAATCCCGTGCTTTCCTTCTTAATAGGCCTTCTGAATTTCAAGGTTTTGTACATGACTAATGCCTTTCTAACAAATGTGCCTGCTTTCATCAGTGCGAACCCTTTTCGGCTCAAAGAATTATTACAAGGTATTCACAACAAGTATTCGATGGTTGTAATTCCCGATTTTCTTTATGAAAAACTAGAGGTTGAAGAGGGGCAGTATACAAAAATAGAAGTTGAAGAAGAAATGGTTTTGGAAATTCATCCGTCATGGAATAGCCTAGGTGATTACCAATGCGATTTAAAGAAAAAGTACCGAAATAAGGTGAAATCCATCTTGTTTCAAACAAAAAACCTAGAAATTAGAGGGTTAGATATTGATGAATTGGACCGTTACGCCGTGTCAATTCAAGCATTATTTGATCAAGTGGCTAGTGCCTCACGGTTCAAAGGTCCAGCATTTAACACAAGGGCATTTCGCTCATTTGTTGAGCAAGGAATAATGCGGGTTGATGGTTATTTCATAGCAAATAAACTGGTTGGATTTTCTTCGGTCATACCACATGAAGAAAATCTGTATTCCTATTTTGTTGGATTCGATAAAACGCTCAATAAGTCCTTTCCAATTTACGGACGTATTTTGGTAGAAAACATTGATGCAGCGATAAAGTGTAAAAAAGAACGTTTGATTCTTGGCCGAACGGCAAACGAATACAAAAGTAATTTTGGTGCATATCCAGTCAAATCATTTGTGTATTTAAAGATTGAAAACAGGCTATTAAGCTTCATGCTCAAGCCAATCCTCCGTAGGTTAACGCTAAAGCCCTGGTTGCAAAGACGCCCTTTCATCCGGCCAACAGATTCGAATGCTATTGGGTAACATCGACGGATGAATCCACAAAACTACTCGATGTATTTGAAAGGTAAACAAAAAATCAATTTACTGTCAAATCGCACGAGTGGAATTAGAAAATTCTTAAACAATGATTCGGTAAACATCCGTTCTATTTCTGCGAATATTTTCTACACAGAAACCTCCTGGTTGATTTATTTCTTCGATGAGTGAAAAGACTTTACAATTGGAGGATAAACCAGCAAATATTAAGGTGAAATTAAAGGTTCCATGATGGTAAATTGGGGTCCATTGCGGAAACAAGGAGATTCCATCCCAATAGAGTAGAGGAATACGTTCTCCTTCCTCTGTAAGCAGATAGGTGGATTTCCAAATGCGGACTAACATGCCGGGATTGCAACTCATTGAACAATGAACGATTACCTGTTTTTCTTCTTGGATTTCTTGCTTAACTTCAATTTTAACTTCCGGTTCAATTACCTCTACGCTGTTCTTAAATGTGTTATTCATCATGCAAAAATATTTACTTATACCAATTGCATCAAGAAAATAGGAGTGAAGCCATATTATTTTAAGCTAATGCTTCGCATCTTTTTTCCACCGTGCCTTGACAGATCGGTTGGCATTTTTAATGTTTAATTAAAAAAATCTTGATGACGCGTTGACTAACGCAAATTAATTCTATTGGTTACAGGTTAAATTATCTGAAACTGAATTACTATTAAACGTTAAAAATTAAGTTAAAATTGAAATTAAACATTGTGAAAAGCTGATTCAATAGTATTTTTGAATGTATCCAGATTAAAAAATGATAAGAGTTTCTACTTTCATGATTTTGTTGTTCGCGCTGATTTATTTGTCTTCAAATCAAGTACTTTCCCAGTTGAGCTACAAGGATGAAGCAGAATTGAATGATAGCACGAAGACACCTGAAATTTATTCGTTTCGCTTCAATAAAATAAACCGTGACACGATCAGTTTGGAAATTAACGACATATTGGTTTGTGACTCGTTTTGTGCACAGGGGATACCCTATACATACGATGCACTTCATTCATTTAATGCACGTAGAATGGATCGGTTTGGGGGGTATTTGAATGTAAAAATTAATAAAGGACTAGAAGAAATTAGAAATAAGGGATTTCCATCAGACATAAAGGAACTGCACATCCAAATCAACTCTGTTACCTTAAAAGTGTATTGGTTTGCCGTTTTAGGTCCTAGCACAGATGGTAAATCTTATGTGCGCGTTGACAGTCGCGGTTCAGCAGGTGGAGGTCTTCCCGCAGTAACAAAGCAATTGCCACGAATGCATCGAATTTACGATGGGTTAAGTGCTCATAAATTTTTAGAGTTTAATGAAAATGTTAAAGTGTATTACGATTGGAACGGCAATCAATTGTGCGATTTTAAAGGGGCTGTGAATATTCGACAGCATTTTTATAAGTACGGCACTTATGATGTTTCTAAAATTGAAAGTGTAGTTGTTAATTCTTCACAAACATCTGTAAATAAAATAGTTGCTCCTGAAATTATAACTACACAACAAAAAATACAAGTAAAAACAGTTACGAAGCCAAGGTATAAAACCTATAAAGTAAAATCGGGAGATACGTTATCAGAAATTGCTGCTAAATATCATGTTTCAATTTCGCACTTGAAAAAAACAAATAATCTCCGTTCCAATACGATTCAAATTGGTCAGATTCTTAAGATTCCGAATTAGATTGCGGCTTCCTTTTTAGCTTTTTCTTTCGCTTTTTTCTCCTCAACTTCTCGTTTCTTTTTATTGGCGAGGAATTCTTTGTTGTTTTCTTCCAACTCTTTCACGGGGATAAAACCTCTACCTGTAATGGGGAATTCTTTTTGTAATTCACCTGAGTAATAAAATTCAAAACAGATACCACCAAAAGTATATTCTTTTTCTCCAATTACGAACAAGGATCCTCCAACTTGAGGGTCTTTTTTAGGTTTACTTTTTTCATAACCCAAATTAAAGAGGGTTCCAAGAACATCAGGACGATTTGAAAGTGAGTATCCTGCGCGCTCCCATTGCGATTGATATTGACGAAGAAGTAGTGCTGTGTACAAATACGAATAGAAATGATCACCACCCTTTATTAAACGCTGAATGGTCTTGTGCTTGTGTGCGGCGATGGTATCGTTTACTCGATCAGGAAATGAATCCTTGAAATTCACAACATGTTGGAAGTAATCGCCGGGATAAAATTCATTTTTTGGTTGGAGTAAGGTGCGTTCGATGCGCAAGGCCGTGTGTTCAAGTATTCCAGATACACCATAACCTCTGTTGGTGGGTAAGATCAAGTTGGCAAATGGGTAAACGTATTCTTTGAATTTTTCTCTTCCTGAATTGAACATGCGCAATTGTTCAGCAATGACACAAACAATAATTGTTCGCGATTCGACACCTGTTAATCGCGATACAGAATCTATAGCCTTTTTGTCTTTTACCAATGCTTGACTGAACTGCTTCCAAACGGTATAATTGGACCACTCATAAACAGATTCTGTGTTGTATTCGGTTTGAGAACCCACCTTTGAAAGTTCACTCGTAAAATTCTGATTATCCTTTAACATTAAGGCAAATGCATCGATCATACGATTCGCCGTTACTAAATTTCTATCTGCCAAGTATGCCTCCATTATGGACTTTGCATTCGCAGGTCTATATTTTGCTATAACGCCTATTTTTTGAAAAACGAGTATTTCTTCCTTTGGATTTGATGCGCCATCCTTTATGAGTTCATCGCCGTATTTATCAGCGATTTCAGAGAAATAGCGATTTTTAATGTCTATTGCTCCTTCTACATTCGTAAGTTTAAACTCTACGGCAATATACAAACAAACAATAAAACCTCCCAAGGCTGCAAGAAGATAGAGCACAGTCAAATAAGTGTATTTGAGCCACACTTTCCAACGTTTTGTTTTTTTCTTTTCTTGGACCTCTTCTTCCATTCGTGCGAAATTAACGTAAAGGTTTTGAAAATAAAAATTTTCATTCCTGAAGGACTTTTATTTTACTGGTATGATAACTAACAGTATTCGAATAAAAAAGCCAAAATAAAATTAAGCTTCAACCAATTTACTTTCCCCTACTTACCCTAATTTCAAACTTTACGAATTCTATTTTGAAAATAAATCAAATTAACTTGTTACTTTTTTTCTTCACCGGCGTTTTGCTAGTAAATCATTCAGAGTTTCCGGAAAACGGAATGCCAACCGATCCTGAGCAGGGCACGGTGGACCAACGATGAGAGGTTCGCACCTAAAAACAATTGCGCAATCCCTTTTTTCAAAATTCTGATGGTGAATGTTTCATTTAAAACGTATTGCCATGAAAAAAATGTTAATCGCTATTTCCATCTTCCTCGCTTTTGGAACAGCCCATGGACAATGGATAGCAAACAAAAAGAACTTCAAGAAGGTTAACGAGCACACGCGTGTATCAAAAAATTTCTCTTACAAGTATGTCAGAGGAATGATTATGATAGTTTTAGACAATAACAATTATCTGCCTGACACGATGATATTCGACTCTAAAGGCCCTGTATTATTCTACCATGCATGGGAGACACCAAGCGATGTCAAAACAATGGCTGTAGTGAAGAATGAAGAAAACAGATACGACATCTACCTATTTCACCACCGACGAGAGGATACTTTTTATTTCACTTTGAATGGTCAAGACTATGGATATAACGTGGAGTAGGAATTTTCAGTAGCAGCAGCCCAATTTACCAATTGTTAATTTAAAACTAAAAAAAATGGTTAAATCGATTATTTTGACGGTCGCTATGATGACCGCTCCGTTCGTTGCCGATGCGCAATGGTCGGTAGACAATAAAAACTTCAAGAAAGTTAACGAGCACACGCGTGTAATGCGAAACTATTCAAAACAACGCATAAGAGTAATTTTAACTATAGTTCTAACTAACAACAACTACCTTTTAGATACGATGATATTCGACTCCAAAAGTCCTGTACCTTTCTTCCAAAGTTGGGAGACGTCAAGAGAGGTAAAAACAATGGCTGTTGTTGAGAACGAGAAAGGTAATTACGACATCTACCTGTTTCACCACCGACGAGAGGAAACCTATTATTTCACCGTAAACGAACAGAATTACGGATACTTACCATGAGTCATGAAATGTTTAATTTTTAATAAGAAATGCAATGAACTATTTATTTTCCCGATTTGGAGGCCACATGATGCGCATAGGACATGGAAAGGCGAGTAAGGAACGATTGCCTGAGGATCAATCCTTGGATAACTTATTGGATCATTTTTCAGAAGAAGTTTATCCCAACTGTTTTGTGTTGTCCTCTTACGACATGCTGCCTTCCTTCATGGGAGCCAGAGAAAAGTTATCCGACTTCGCTGTAAGACTTGGTACTTTACATCATGTATTCAACGATATGATGTTACAGAATTATGTGGTTATAAAAACAGATATTTACATAACCACACATGAATACAACAATGTATTTGCGCTTCACTTGCATACCGCTGGGGATGGGATGCAAGATGTGATGGATGACTACATACCCACATTCGATTATGTGCAGACCACTTTTTTTAGAGATGCCCATTCCGATGAGCGTTGTTCGCTTTCAGATCACCCCAATTTGCTGGCACTGATGCTCTATGTTTTGTTTTATAAAATGGAAATTTATCACACCAAATTTATTTTCGAACCTTCATCTTCCGACCCCGGAAATTGCTTAGAGCCAAGTTTTATTTCTTCATTGGCAACGTTTTACGAAGATATCAACGATAGCGATGAATTACAGCAAAAACTCTTGAAGACTTTCCCAAGCTTATTCGAAAATAATGCTGTGATTTAGAAATTAGGGTGAAATGGATTGTGCCAGCAAATGTGAGAATAGTTCCTAAAACTAATTGTCTGCGAAAAAATGAATTTGCAAGATCATTAAGCTACCTAAATCCTCTTTAAAAGTATTGAAGATTCTTCCCTACTTGCCAATCCGTCGGCAGGTAGGGAAGGAAGGGAGCTTTATAAAAGCACGTTTTCACTTCGTTCATATTTTTTTAATTTCCGAATTTCACTAAAGCAAGCTTCGTTCATTCTGAAAATTAAAAAAGCACCTTTCTATGAAAAGTGCTTTTATCAGAGTGGTCTTATCTGACATTTTTTCGAACCCCTTTTTGGAGGATTTGAACAAATTGAGCATACTTTATAAAGCGATTTATGAAAAGAACTTGACCCCGCGCAACGGCTGAACATACTTTGCAAACTTATGCCGTATGTATTGCCCAAAACCGAAAGCGTAAAACATACATTGGGCGAACCTGAAGCACCTAAAAAGAATTGGTGGGAAGTTAAATAATTTCAATAAATTTGGTAAAACATTAGTATGAAAGCTACGTTAACACTTTTCTTATTTGTGCTTATCGGAACAGGTAGTGCAATCTTTTCCCAAACCGTAACCATTGGAACTCAAGTATGGATGACCAAGAATTTGGATGTTGCAACCTTTAGAAACGGTGACCCCATACCTCAAGCGAAAACTATAGAAGAATGGATGGAAGCAGGAAAAAATGAACAGCCAGCTTGGTGTTATTACGAAAATGACATAGCGAATGGTGCGAAATACGGTAAGTTGTATAATTGGTATGCGGTAAATGATTCAAGAGGTTTGGCACCAAGCGGTTACCACGTATCTACGGATGCAGAATGGACAAAACTTACAGATTATTTAGAACTAGATGATACCATAGACGTATCAAAATCAATAGATATAAATTACATCCTCGGAGAAAATGCAGCTGGTGACAAAATGAAAAGTACCAACGGTTGGGCAGAAAATGGTAACGGCACCAACGAAAGCGGTTTCTTCGGTCTTCCGGGCGGTGGCCTGGACAGCGGGGAGTTCAACTTAATTGGAGAGACCGGTGTCTGGTGGAGTTCTACGGAGGACGATACGGGCAATGCCTGGTGCCGCTTCCTGTTTTACGACAATGGCTTTGTGGGCAGGTACTACGGCGTTAAGAAGAGCGGGTTCTCTGTTCGTTGTGTAAAGGATTAAATAAATTAGAATGAAAAAAACAGGTAAACCCAATTTTTGAGTACTATACAAAAACGGGAGAGACTCTTAAAATTTGTAACGATAATTATTACCGAAAAGCTAAAGGAAAACAATGTATAAAACAAGAAACAATATTATATGATAAACTTTCTGAAAACCGAGTTGTAATGTCCAAATTTGGACCTTGTAATTTTTTAATAAACAATAAGGAAAATTTTACTATGCCGGAATATCGATTAAATACTGGTTTTCCAATTCTTGATCAACTTACCAAAGGTAATTAATTAACTTTCATAAAGTTTTAAGGCTTATATTTTTACAAAAGAGACATTTTCTAATTTAATCTAGTTAGTGAATTTCTGTGATTGATCTTAAAAAATTAGTTTTTTAACTTTCGTTATCGTATTCACATGAATACCCACAATCCTGGAGATTTCAGAAGCTTTATAACCCTTTTTTAAGTAGTCAATTGTTTTTGCGATTTTGGGTTTGGAGAGAAAAGTTCTAAGATCCTCTTTGGAACCGTGAACCCTTCCTTTATAAACACCTCGAAGTTTGCTTAGATTTCACTTAAATAGTTAAGTTATTCAGGCCATTTGTGAACGTTACAAGCAGGAGTTTTATAGTCATTACATTTCTCACAGCCATCTACCAAAAATATATCAATTAACTTAGTTCTTTTCATAGGTTTAAAATTTGAAAAATTAAAAGATGACTTATTAAATTTTGTCAATAAAAAGAGGCTGCTCAGTATTTTGAGACAGCCTCTTTTCTTTAGATAGCGTTTTCAAAATGGAATTTTGCTAAATTAAAATGTAACCAATTTTTTAAGATACATTTTAGGTTAATGACAAAACGACTACTTAAATTTTCTTGTTATGAATTCAAAAGTGATTTTCGTTTCGTTGTTATTTTTTTCTAATCAGTTATTTTCCCAAGTTTCGGAGCGCCGGGTGACAGAATGTGTAGAGCATAACGCGTTGCCCTTAGTTACGGTGAAAGAACAAACCAATTTTCCACAGAATGTCCGAATGTATTCAGAAAAGGATTATGTTATTGCCTTTTGTCAACAATATGCACCGTCTTATGTTTCGCTATTGCAGACAAGTTACTCCTCTCCAAATAACTGGACTGTTTCTGTGGGAGGTGTAGTTCAAGCCAATGATTTCGACGCTCAGAAAAAGGAGGATATAATCGATGAATTTGAATCCATAATTCATGAGTCTACACACCATAAAAATGCGTTTAACGGTTTTCTTATAGATCCGTTCAATTATTTGGTCCTTTCAAATGAAGAAAATCAAATTGCCGACAAATTTTTCAATTCAGACCTTATTGAAAAAGTGGTAAGCTCGGAAGCCCAAGAGCAGCTCTTTCGTTATAAAACGTATGTTTCGAAACAATCTAAGGTAGGAGCAAATGTTCAAGGAATTATTGGACTAATGGACGAATATTCTGCCTATCAAAATGGTTGCTCAGCAGCATTAATGGCCTACGACAACGCACTAAAAAATAAAGATACCACGCTGGCGATTACATTTTTTAAAGAAGCTTTACAAACGCACTTTGCCTACTACGAGTTTAATATTTTCATAGGTGCTTAGGTAAGCTTCCCCTGAACAGTAACGTTTATAGATAGAGTTCCAGGTTAATAATTAGTACTAAGATAGTTATCAATTTGAAAAGTAGGATAATCATTATTAATTAAATCACTCTTAGCGTATTTCAGAAGAAAGTTTCTAGGTGAAAGATTAGAAAGCGATGTATGAGGTCTTTTGTGATTATACATAAATAACCATCTATGAGCAGTGTCCTTAAAACTATCGATAGAACTAAAAAGGTTCATACTTAAAACTTCTTCTCGAAAGCTTCGATTAAAACGTTCAATATATCCGTTTTGAGCGGGTTTTCCTGGTTGGATGAAGGTAAGTTCTATTTTGTGTTCATTACACCACTGAGAAAGTCTTTCTGCAATAAATTCAGGGCCGTTATCTACACGGATTTTTTCAGGACGTCCTCTCCAAGTAATAAGATTTTCAAGTTCTATAATCACTCTATGGCTTGTAATGGATTTTGACGGAACAATCGCTAGTCCTTCACGATTGAAATCATCAATAATATTTAAAACTCTAAATTTCTTTCCATCACTGAGGTTATCCTGCATAAAATCCATTGACCAATGAATATTAGGTTTTAAAGGTTGTAAAAGTGTTTGTTTTTCTCTTCTAGGAAGCCTTTTACGGCGTTTTGAGCGAAGATTAAGCTTCATCTCCGTATAGACGCGATACGTGCGCTTGTGATTCCATTTTCTGCCCTCGTTTCTTAAATAATGATACATCATCCAAAATCCCCATCGATAATGATTATCAGCAAGATTTTTAAGTGCATTAATAATGTGGTTGTCATCTCGATCTATTGCTTTGTAATAAAACGATGATGCACTAATTTGAAGTAAATTACAAGCCTGTCGGACACTTAGGTGATGGTGTTCTATTAAAAACTCACCTGAACTTCTTTTTTCCGCAGGCTTTAGAGCTTTTTTTCAATTAAATCTTTCAGGGCATCACGTTGTAAACTTACATCAGCAAACATCCTTTTTAAACGAGCATTTTCAGCCTCCAACTCCTTTAATCGCTTTAAATGACTGGCATCCATGCCAGAATACTTCTTTTTCCAACTAAAAAATGTTGGCTGGCTGATACCATGCTGACGACAAATTTCACTCACTGTCATTCCAGCATCTTGAAGCTTTAAAATCGAAACGATTTGAGACTCCGTAAATTTTGAATTTTTCATACTTTTTGAGTTTTACGGACTCTATTTCTGAACGTTTCAGTTTTTAGGGAAGCTTACCATAAGACATAATAAAATAACTACGATTCTCATTTACTTAAATATTAATACCAAATTTAAATAATTTGATTGTGAAGAGCTACTGTCAGACGTAAGAATAATTAAATAACCTCCATTTAAATCGCCG
>Ga0315900_10003167_pt1 | contig 24309 bp, 18 predicted proteins | sample LakEriMetagenome_FD_203521 | JGI IMG/M metagenome (GOLD analysis project Ga0315900, IMG submission 203521) | Freshwater fungal communities from buoy surface, Lake Erie, Ohio, United States - Buoy 12 MA114 | ecosystem: Environmental > Aquatic > Freshwater > Lake > Lake biofilm | place: USA: Lake... | reverse complement strand
TCTGGCGGCTCACCCGCGATGGCCGTGATCGCTCCGACCACCGCCCCCGCCCACCCCGCATGACCGCCGCCACCCTGTCATCCCCCTCCACGCCCGCCGGCCACTTCGCCCAGCAGCAGCCCGCGGCACCCACCTTCATCTTCGCCGGCGGCGGCAGCGGCGGCCACCTCTACCCCGCGCTGGCCATCATCGGCCAGTTGCAGGCCCTTCACGCCGGCGCCCGCGCCCGCATCGTGTGTTCCGACCGCGCCATCGACGCCAAGGTGCTCGCCGACTGCCCGGTGCCCTGGGGGCCCATCCCCGCCAAGCCGCTGGGCCTGAGGCCCAAGGCCCTGGGCCGCTTTGTGTGGAACTGGGGCGGGGCCGTTCGCGCCAGCCGCGAGATCATCCGCACCGAGCGGGGGGCCAACCCCGCCGGGGTGCATGTGGTGGCCATGGGCGGGTTCGTCGCCGCGCCGTTCGTGCAGGCCGCCCATGTGGAGAAGGCCCCGATCACGATGGTGAACCTCGATGCCGTGCCCGGCAAGGCCAACCGGCTGATCGCCTGGCGGGTTGGGCACAGAGGTCATGTGTTCACCGGCTTCCCCGTCGCCGCTGAGTACGCCAAAGCCTGGACGGCCGTGCCCCCCATCGTGCGTGAGGCCGCCAAGCCCCCGGGGGATCAGCGGGCCTGCCGCGCCCGCCTGGGTCTGGACCCGGCCCGGCCGGTGCTGATGATCACCGGCGGCAGCCAGGGCGCCGGCTCCATCAACGACCTGCTGACCACCCTGGCGCGCCGGCACGCAGCCGCGTTCAGCGGCTGGCAAATCCTCCACCAGACCGGCAGCCAGCAGCACGCCGCTTCCGCCATCGAGGCGTACAAGCAGGCCGGCGTGCCCGCGCTGGTGGTGGAGTTCTGCCGCGAGATGGGCCTGTGGTGGGGCGCTGCGGAACTGGCGGTGAGCCGGGCAGGAGCGGGCAACGTGGCCGAGGCGTGGGCGGCCGGGGTGCCGACGGTGTTCATGCCGTACCCGTACCACCGCGACAACCACCAGGCCCGCAACGCGGCGTTGCTGGTGAACGCGGGGGCCGCGGTGTGCCCGACCGACCGCGTGAGCGTCGCCGCCAACATGAACGCCGGCGGACCCGGCGAAATGATCCTGGATCTGCTGGCCAAGGCCGAGCGCTGCGCTGCGCTCCGCGGGGCGCTGGGCCGCCTTGGCCCCGCCGACGGCGCGCTGCGCATCGCCCGCGCCCTGCTGAGTTCGGCCGGGGCCGGAGCGGGGGCCGGAGCGGGAGCGGGGGCGGGGGGTCGCCGGTGAGCGACCCGGCGCCCGCGAACCCGGCCGCCCCCGAGGTGGACGTGCTGATCATCGGCGCCGGCGCCGCCGGGCTGATGGCGGCAGTGTTCGCCGGCCGCGCTGCGGCCAAGGCCCACGCGCCGCTGCGGGTGCTCGCCGTTGACGGCGCCAAGAAGCTCGGCGCCAAAGTTCTGGTTGCCGGGGGCGGCCGCTGCAACGTCACCCACCACGCGGTGGACGCCTCGGCCTACGCCGGCTCCTCACGCAACGCGATTCGCAAGGTGCTGGGCCGGTTTGATGTCCCGCAGACCGTCGCGTTCTTCGAGCAACTGGGCGTCACCCTCAAGCGCGAGGAGACCGGCAAACTCTTCCCCACCACCGATGACGCCCACACCGTGCTCAACGCGTTGCTGGCTGCCGTTGAGCAGTCCGGGGCCCGGCTGCTGCACCCCTGGCGGGTCAGCGGCGTGGAAGCCACCGCCGACGGCGGCTTCCTGGTGCACGGCCCCGATGACAGCACGGCCGGCCCGCCGGCCATCCGCACGCGGCGGCTGATCCTGGCCACCGGCGGCATGGCCCTGCCCAAGACCGGCTCGGACGGCGCCGGCTACCGCTTCGCCAAGGCCTTGGGGCACAGCGTCACCCCGCTGGTGACGCCGGCGCTGGTGCCGCTGACCCTCGCCGACGGCTGCTTCATCCGCGAACTCTCGGGTCTGACGCTGAACACCACGCTGACGCTGCACGCCGGGGGGGGCGGGATGAGCGGGGGCGGGATGAGCGGGGCCGGGATGAGCGGGGCCGGCACCTCCGCCGGCGGCAGCGGCGCGCTGGGCAAGCCGCTGGTCAGTTTCACCAACTCCACGCTGTGCACGCACTTTGGCCTCTCCGGGCCGGCGGTGCTGGACATCAGCCGCTACTACCTGGACACCCTCGCCCACGACCCGCAGGCCCGGCTGGTGCTCAACTGGCTGCCCGGCGTGACCGCCGCTCAGGCTGATGCCCACCTGCTCGCCCGCCGCAACGCCAGCGTGCTGCGCGTGCTCACCGACGCCCCGTGGAGCCTGCCCGAACGCCTCGCCCGCGCCATCCTGGCCCAGGTCGGGCTGAGCCCCGGCCAGACCGGCGAGCACGTGAGCAAGGACACCCGCCGCGCCCTGGTGACCCATCTGTGCGCCTGCCCGCTGCCGGTCACCGGCAACCGCGGGTACACCTATGCCGAGGTGACCGCCGGGGGCGTGCCCCTGAGCGAACTGCACTTAGAGAGCATGGCCAGCCGGGTGTGCCCGGGCCTGCACATCATCGGCGAACTGTGCGATGTGGACGGCCGCATCGGCGGGTTCAACTTCCAGTGGGCGTGGGCGACGGGGTATGTTGCGGGCAACGCCGCGGTTGCTGATCTGCTCAGCCCGCAGCCGGCATCGGCCTGAGTCACCGGGCGGTTCTATGCTGGCCGATGCCCTCGCAACCGAGCACCGATGGTTTCCACCCCCGCATCGCCAACGCGCTGGTCTCCATAGCGCCGTCCAGCAAGCGGCCCGCATGGCACGGCGCACCCACCGTGCTGGGCCTGCTGCGCGACGTCTCTGCCGAGCACGCCCTGTTCCGCCCGTTGCCGGATATGAACTGCATCCGCGAGATCGCGCTGCACGTCGCGTACTGGAACTTCAACGTGGGCAACATACTCACCGGCCAGTCGGCGTTCTTGGATGTGCCCCAACGCACCGCCGGGTGGGTCGAGCCGGTCAGCGAACTCTCCGAGGGCCAGTGGGCCCGCGAACGCACGCTGGTGGAGATCTCGTTCCTGTTCCTGACTGACGCCGTCCGCGACTTCGACCCCGCCCGGCTCGACGAGCCCCCGCCCGGCTCCGGCGCCGCCGACGGCCGCAAGCCCGCCAAGCCCCTCACCCGCCCGGCAGCGCAGTACATCCACGGCATTGCCGAGCACAACCTCTATCACGCAGCCCAGATCAAAGCGCTGAAGCTGCTGGCCGCCGGCATGGACGGCGGAGCGTCACGCCAGACCAAGCCCGCTGCCAAGCCCGCCGCCAAGCCAAGGACCGCACCCACCCGCACCACCAAGCGCCGCGCCTGACCGCCAGGCGCACAAACAACAGCGGCCGGCGCCACGCTCCCGCGACGCCGGCCGCTGCCCGCATTTCGTCCGCAGCCCCGGCCGCGGACGACACCTTGGCGATCCCCCACGCCTCAATCACCCTGCCGAACCTGGCCCGGGCGACCCACGGGCCAACTCTCCTCAGCGGGGTTGGTCCGTTGCCGCTGTCAGATCCGCTTGACGAACACCCAGTAGGTGTCGTCGGTGAGGCTCTTCTTCATGTGCACCTTCACCTGCGTGGGCTTCATGTTGTAGTTGAACAGGTACTCAAACTGCGTGTTGAGGATGCCCGAGCGGGTGCCCTCGATGAACTTGCCATAGAACGCCGGGCTCTTGGTGCACGGGGCCACGTCGTTGAAGAAGTTCTTGCCGATCACGCTCTTGGGGTCACGCCCCACGATGGCGCCGTCGGCCGCGTTGTACTGCAGGATCGTGCCGTTCTTGTCAAGCTGCACGGCGCCGAAGGCCAGCTTGTCCAGCTGGGCGGCGTTCATCTTGCTCATCGCGTTGTCAAGGTCCTTGTCGCTGAACTTCACCACCGTCATCGTGCTCATGATTCGTCTCCTGCACGCCCGTCGGGCATTTCGCCCGCGGGCGGTTCTCGTTGCGTTGCAAACAGGTTCACCGCATACACCCCGCCCCTGACCGCACCCTCGCTCCACCCGTCACCCCGCCTACACCCCGCCCACACGGCCGCGAGGATCACTCCTCGTCGGTCGTCTCGTTGTTCTGCTCGGAGTCCGGGTTCCAATTCCCGCGGCAGTACTCCAGCGTCTCGGCCAGGTTGTTCAGCGAGCCGGTGGAGATCGCCGTCGTCTTGCTGTTGTGGGCGATGTTGGTCTCGCCGTCGTGGAAGCCGGCGTTCTTGAGGAACATCAGCACGTTGGCCTCAAGCGTGAGGTACTTGGCGTGCAGCTCGGCGAACTGCTGCCGCTGCTGGTTGAACTCCTCGGCCGACACCACCGCGTGCTTGGGAGCGAAGTTGAAGTCCTCCTCCAGCAGGCCGCGGGCCTTGTCCGCAAGCTTGTACACGTTGTTCAGCGAGTCGATCGCCTTGCGCTCCGCCTCGTTGAAGTCGAACATGGTCGCCAGTTCGGCGAAGCGGTTCTGCATCTCACGCTCAAGGGCGATGAAGCTGTCGGTGCTCACGGACTTGGTCTGCATGGGCGGCTCCTGTTTGATCACTGGGTGCGTCGCGGGACGGGCCGATCCACCGGCCCGCTCGCGTGGTGCGGTGCATTGGCACGGCCGCCGCCGCACGTCGCCTGTGTGAATTTCTCTTCACACTCCCCCCCGGGAACTGTGCCGATCGTGCCGCGTCGCAACGCTTCTCGGCCCTCGGCTGGTTGCCCACACACCGGCCGACCGCGGCCAACCCCCGCCCCCCGCAACACATCCGAAACCCCCGCGGCAAATCCGAACCCCCCGCCCCCCCCACCAGACCTTCCCCATGACCCCGCTCCCCGCTCTGCTCAGTCTCGCCGGCCTGTTGACCGCACCGGTCGCACCCGCCACGCCGCCGCTCCAACTCATCGCCCGGCTGGCCATCCCGGCCGACGCGACCGACACCTCCGGCCTTGAGGGCGTCATCGGCAGCAACATTCCCCACAACCGCCTGAGCTTCGGCTCGGCCATCCACTTCGCCCCCACGCCCGAGCAGCCCCACCGGTTCATCGCTCTGCCCGACCGGGGCCCCGGCGACGGCGCCTCCGCCTACCGCGTCCGCACGGTCGAGCTCGCCCTGCAACTCGACGCCCAGTCGCCCTCGCCCCTCAAGCCCATTCAGTGGCGCGTGCTGGCCACCCACCTGCTGACTGACCAGCAAGGCGGCCAGTTGTGGGGCTACACCGGCGGCTTCAACGAGCGAGAGCCGGCCGCCTCCATCCGTCTGGACCCTGAGGGTCTGGTCGTCGACCCTGCCGGCAACCTGTGGATCTCCGACGAGTACGGCCCCTGGCTGGACTGCTTCGCCCCCGGCGGCCGCCGCATTCGCCGCCTCGCCCCGCCCCCCGGGTTCACCGTCGCCCGGCAGGGCAACCCCGAACAAGAGCTGCCGCCGCACAACGCCGCCGGCCGCCAGCCCAACCGCGGGCTTGAAGGGCTGGCCATCACGCCCGACGGCGCGGCGCTGGTCGCCATCCTGCAGGGTCCGCTCATCCAGGACGGCGCGCTGGATGCAGACAACAAACGCATCGGTCACAACGTGCGGCTGTTCCGCACCCCCCTGGCCGGCGGACCGGCCCGCCAGCACATCTATCAGTTGCAGCGCCCCGCCAACGGCGTCAATGAAATCCTCGCGGTGAGCAACGACCGCTTCATCGTGCTCGAACGCGACGGCAAGGCCGGCTCCGAGGCCCGCCACCGCGCCCTGTACCTGATCGACACCTCCGTTGCCACCGATGTCTCCGCCATCCCCGCCCTTCCCAGCGGGCCTGATCTCTCCGCCCTTGCCGGCGTCCGTCCTGTCTCCAAACGCCTGCTGCTGGACTTCACCGACCCCGCCTTCGGCCTCACCGGCCCAGATATGCCCGAGAAAATCGAGGGCCTGAGCTTCGGACCGCCTCTGCCCGACGGCCGCCGCACCCTCTGGGTCAGCAGCGACAACGACTTCCGCGACGGCGTGCCGACCTGGATCTGGGTCTTTGCGCTCGCCCCTGAAGCCCTGAACCCCGGCCCGGCCCACCCGCCCCCCGACCCGGCGACGCGGTAGCGGCGGGGCCATCTGCCGGCCAACGATGCCGCCGTCAGACACACGCCCCTCCCCGTTGCATCCATGCCACCTTCTGATCCAACCAGCCCTCAGCCCGCCGACGCCGCCCGCACCCCGCGCTATGGCTCCCGCGCCATCACCCGGGGCATCGAGGTCGTCGTGCAGCCCACGTATCTGGAGGACAAGTCCGACCCGGACACCGGCCAGTACGTCTTTATGTACCGCATCACCATCCGCAACCACGGGCCCGAGCCGGTGCAACTGCTCTCCCGCCAGTGGCTGATCACCGACGCCCACGGCCGCGCCAGCACCGTGCAGGGCGACGGCGTCGTCGGCCAGCAGCCGCGGCTTGAAACCGGCGGAGCCTTCGTTTACCAGTCCTTCTGCCCGCTGGCCACCCGCTGGGGCACCATGGAAGGCTCGTACACCTTCACCACCGAAGGCGGCGAGCCGATTCAGGCAGCAATTGCGCGTTTCTATCTTGTCAGCAGCCCGCAGCCCTCCGGCGCCGCTGTCTGACCGGCTCAAACCGCAGAACCGGTCACCGGAACCTAGGCAAACTCACGTTATTTTCCAGCCGCGCGGGAAGTTCCCGGCGATCGGTACCGATACTCCCCCGACCGGACGCGCGAACCTGCGGTCCGGATCGCAGGACGCCGCGCCCCTTCGCGTGACGGGGTGGCGGCTGATGCATCGGAGTCTTTGTCATGCTCAGCAGTATCCGGGGTCGCTTGCTCGCTGTCGCCGCCTTCAGCGGTCTGGTGTCTCTTGGCCTGGTGACCGCCGGCTGGACAGCCGTCCGCAGCCTGGCGGACTCCGCCGCCCAGCAGAACTCAGCGGCGGATCTCATGCAGCTCTCCATGGCGGCTGACATGCGCCACGACGCGCTGCGCTCCGATGTGCTGGCCGCTATCGTGAACGAGGATCCCGCCGCCGCACGCGCCGCCGCCGACGATGCCGCCAAGAGCGGCCGCGACCTCAGCGAGAAACTCCGCACCATCGTCTCATCGACCACCGGCGATACCCGCGATCAGGCCGAGAAGATCACGCCGATCGTCGCCGACTATGTCTCCCGCGCCCTGGCCATCACCCAGCAGGCCCTGAGCGACAAGGCCGCCGCACGCGCCGCCATGCCGGCTTTCCAGACCGCCTTCACCGCCGTCGAGGAGAGCATGGAGGCCCTCTCTGGCCGCATCGCCGCCTCCGCCGACTCGGCGATGCAGGAACTTCAGGCGTCCAGGGCCGCCGCGACAAACTCGCTGCTGCTCATCGGTGGCCTGGGCGTCATCGCGGTGATCGGCGCCACGCTGCTGGTCAGCGGCATGATCTCCGGCTCCGTCCGCCGCATCGCCGACCGCCTGGCCGCCATCGCCGAGGGCACCGGCACGCTCGAGAGCCGCGTGATCACCAGCGATGAGAAGTCCGAACTGGACAAGATCGCCCAGGCCTTCAACGGCTTCTCCAAGACCATCCTCACCGCCATGATGCAGGTGATGCGGCTCATCGGCGCCATGCGCAACGGCTCCGAGCAGATCGCCGCCGCCACCGAGCAGTCCTCCCGCTCCATGGACCGGCAGGCCCAGAGCGTGCAGCAGATGGCCGTCATGCTCGAGCAGATAGTCGAGTCCAACTCCGCCGTCTCCACGCAGGCCGACGCCGCCGCCTCCGCCGTGCAGCAGGCTCGCACCTTCGCCGAACAGGGCAACGACATCGTCGGTCGCACCATCGACCGCATGCACCTGATCGACCGCGCCGTCAGCGACGGCTCCGCAAGCGTCGCCTCCCTGGGCGAACGCTCCGAGCAGATCGGCCGCATCATCAGCGTCATCAACGACATCGCCGACCAGACCAACCTGCTGGCCCTCAACGCCGCCATCGAGGCCGCCCGCGCCGGCGAACACGGCCGCGGCTTCGCCGTCGTCGCCGACGAGGTCCGCAAGCTCGCCGAGCGCACCACCACCGCCACCAAGGAAGTGGCCGACTCCATCCGCCAGATTCAGGCTGAGACCAAGACCGCCGTCGAGAAGATGACCACCGGCACCGAACAGGTCAAGGAAGGCGTCCAGATGGCCGCCTCCGCCTCCGACGGACTCCGCCAGATCGTTCAGACCGTCAACGACACCGCACAGGCCATCTCCAGCATCAACGCCTCCGCACAGCAGCAGGCCAGCCTGTCCGGCGAAATCAAGCAGCAGATCTCCGCGATCACCGCCTCCACCGCCGAGGCCCAGACCGCCTCCTCCTCCACCGCTCAGAGCGTCTCGGACCTCGCCCGCCAGGCCAGGGAACTCGCCGACCTGCTCAGCAACTTCTGCGGCGACCGCCGCGCCGCCGGCTCCAAGGGCGAGCGCATCCGGCCCACCGGCGTGGTCAACACCTCCGCCGGACCCCTGATCGACCTCTCCACCAGCGGCGCCCAGATCCGCACCGAGATGCAGCCCGCCCCAGCCAAGGGACAGAGCATCCAGTTCACCATCCCGTCCGCCAGCGGCGAGGCCATCCCCGTCTCCGGCAAGGTGGCCTGGTCCAAGGACGACGCCGACGGCCGAACCCGCGTCGGCATCCGCTTCGATTCCACACCCTCGGGCCTGAGCAAGGCCATGCAGGACCTTCGCGCCGCCGCTCAGCGGGCTGGCGGCAAGACCGCCGCCCGCAGGTGATCGACCATCTCCTGCGCAAAGCCCCGCACCTCCGGCGCCGCCATCACCGATCCGTGGTCACGGCCGGGAACAACCCTGATGTATCCCGGCCCCCCGGGCCGGCCCCCGCGTTTGTCCTCCAGGCTCGCCTTCAACAGCATCACCGCCTGTTCAAGGTAGAAGTTGTCCGCGTCACCCACCACCAGCCGCACCCGGTCGAACGCCTCCGGTGCGATCGCTCCCGATCGCACCAGCCCGCCCAGATCAAACCGCCGGTAGCTCTCCGCAACCGTCCGGTCGATGGACCCCGTCTGAGGATCCAACAACGCCGCCGGGTTGCCCGCGGCATTGCGCGGGCCGAACACCGCCTGCCAGCTTGCCCACTGCCCGCCGCCGGTGTTGTCCGGGCCGCACACGTGCTCGCCCCCCACCTCCTCGCGAACGCTCATCAACGCCGCACCGCCCCGCCGATAGCTCGGCATGCCGTGGGCCCGCACCCACTCGCCGATCCCCTTCACCGCCGGATCGTCCTCGCGAGGCCTGAACGCGTTGTCGTGGCTGTAAATGTCCATCAACTGAAATCGCCGGAAGTCCACCGGGTCCGGCGCTGTGCTCCACGCCCCCCCGAACACCTGCGGATACGTCACCGCCAGCCAGATCGTGCTCCACCCGCCCGATGAGTGCCCCCGCAGCAGCCTCGCCTCCGGCCGGGCGATCAGCCGGTACCGCCGCTCCAGTTCCGGGATCAGTTCCTCGGTCAGCGCCCGGCCCCACGGCCCGTTGTTCGCCGAATCCGCAAACAGCGTGTGACCGTTGGGCGATTCAGGATCCAGCACGATCCAGAAACTCCCCCTCGCCAGTTCCGCCGCCGGATTGCCCTCCGGGCCATCTGCGCCCTTCCCGCCGGCCGCCTGTCGCGCCCGCCTGGCCGCCACCGCATTCGCCCCCGTGTGCCGCCCGCCAAAGCCCGGCACCTCATAGATCGCCGGGTACCGCCGCTCCCCTGCCGGCTCGTACCCCGCCGGCAGCACCACCCCCGCCCGCAGCATCACCGGCCGACCCGCAAAGGCGCTGAGCAGTTGCGACCGCATCTCCACCACCTCCACCCCGGCCGCCGGCACAAACGCCTCCGGCGTTGTGACCTTGTCCAGCGTCAGTTCCACCACCGTCGGCGGCATGGCCGCATCCTCCGTCGCCGCCGGCTTGACCGAGAACGCCACCGGCGCCGACGTGAAGAGGTTCCCCGCCGTCTCCCGCCAGTCCGAAGTCTCACGCGCCCGCACCAGCCGCGCCGCCGCGCGATAGTCCCCCGGCGGCAAATCCGACGGCCCGAACGGCGTCCCCAGCGCATCCCCCGCCACCACCACCGCCTCCCCCACCGCCGCCCCGTTCACGGCCACCGAAAACAACGGCTGCGGATCCTCCCAGAACGGCCCGTCAAGCGGGCTCGTCCCCGGTCGCAGTTTAGCCCCAGGCCCGATCACCAGCACCACCAGCCGCCCGCTCACCTTCCCGCCCTCGGCTCCACCCGCCTTGGCCGCCGCTTCAGCCGCCGCACCCCCCAGCCGCACCACAAACTGCGCCCCTGCGGAACTGGTCACCGCCGCGGCCGGCACGGACTCAACCCCTTGCGCCCACGCCACGCCCGCCGACCCCCATGCTGACGCAACCGCCCAGCCTGCCAATCCCGCCGCCGCCACGCTTCGCACCAGTCGCATCCATCGCACCACGGGCACAGCCTCCCGGGCACGCACGGCCGCCGGTCACCCGGGGCGGACAAGCCCCGGCCGTCGGACCGCCCACGCGCCCGTTGAAGCCTCAGGGTACCGGGGCGAAGCGGTTGAGTTTCTCCGCCCGGTCCACGTCGCTCACCGTCACCCGGATCGCACGCCCCGCCAGCGCCTCCGCCTGCCCGGCAAAGACAAACCGCCGCGTCACCGTCTCCCCCGGCCCCAGGTTGCTGATCGGCTGGCTCTGCGTCGCCTGCCCCGCCCCGCCCGCCTCCACCTGCAGCGTCCGCGAGGTCCGTCCCGAGTTGGTCACCGTCGCGGTGACCACCACGTCCGGACCCAGGACCGCCGGACCCGTGCTCGCAAAGGCCTGCAGGTCCAGATCTTCAAGCCCGATGCGGATCGGCGCCGACACCCGCAGAGGTGGAAACGCCATCCCGCCGCTGCCCGATTGCTCCAGCCGCACCACCGCCGTGAACATCCGCTGAACCGACTCCTCGCTCGCCGGGAACGAGAACGCAAACGGGAAGCGATGCGTCTCACCCGGGCTGATCGAAAACGCGATCGGCGTCGTCGGCTGAATCGTCCAGCGGCTCCGACGGCTCGGCTCGCCCAGCAGCTGCACCGTGCCGCTGATGCGGTACGGGAACGGGTTGGCCAGCGTCACCTCCCGTTCGTGCACTGTCGCCACCGCCGGAATGAACGGCGGCGTTACCGCGAAGCTCGCCACAAACCGCCCCAGATTCGCCTCCACACCCTCGATGAACACCGGCAGATCGTTCAGCGGAATCCGGAACAGCCCTTGCGCATCCGCGAGCGCCTCCCGCGCGTTGCCGAAAACGTCCACCACCTTCACCCGCTCCCGCCCCAGATACCCCACCAGCTCCGCCCCCGGCCCCGCCCGCTCGTTCCACGCCACCAGCGCCGAGTTCCCGTTCCCGTTGCCGCCACCCATGCTCGACACCGCCGAGTCCAACACAAACGCCCGCAGCCCCTCGCCGATGGGCAGCTCGTCGGCCACCCGCCGGTCCGCCAGGTGCCGCGCAAGCGCCCGCATGCCCGCCATCCTGGCGCCGGGCACGAAGCTGTCCCCTTGCTGCAGGCTCCCCGACACCCGCTCCCATGGCGGCAGCACGCCAAGCCACACGCCCGGCCGAACCCCGCCGGGCAGCAGCGAAGGCGTCCCGCCCGCACCGTTCGACGCCCCCGCCAGCACATACACCGCACGCTGCATGAAGTCGGCCAACGCCTCCCGCTGCCCGAATGTCTGCGGATCAACGCTCTCCAACAGCAGCATCCCCGGCAGCGCCGGCATCCCCGCTGCGACGCCCGACAACGCCGCCGGAGGCAGCCCGATCGGCAACGCCACCTCCACGCCGGAATACTCCGGAGCATCCGGCCCGGAAAGCGGCGGCCCCCATTCACTCCGCCACAATTCGTGAAAACTCGGCGCCGCCGTGAGCCGCGAAAGCCCGGCCCGCAACCCGGCCAGCTTCGCCACGGCGCTCGCCGGCGCCGACGGAGCCGGCGCTCCGGCTGTCGCTGCGACCGTCGACGCCGCCCCGGCCGCAGACGGCATCGCCGGCAGCGTCCCGTCCACCGGCCGCCGCCCCACCGTCCACGCAATCGCCCGCTGACCGACTGCATCCAGAAGCGGCGACAGCCAGGAACCCCAGAGCGCCGGGGCTTTGTCCCCCAGTGCCACCGGATGATCCGCCGCGATCCGCAGCCCCGCAGCCAGCGCCGGCGGCACCGAATCCAGATCCAGCCGCAGGTCCATCCGCGCCGCCGACAACACCTTCACCAGACGGTCAAACGCCGCGATGCCCTCCTTGGACCCCGGACTCTCTTCCGGCTCGATGAACGCCGAGATCGGCACCGTCAGCAGGCCCGCACCCGACGCCGCCGCCAGTTCGGCGATCGGTCTGGTCGCCGACCGCTCCAGACTGTCCAGCCGGATCGCCAGCCCGCTCATCGGCTGACCCGCCAGCGCCGCCCGCTGCTGCGCTTCGGTGAGCGCCGGCCCCCACAACAACGTCGTCCACGATGAGCCCACCGGGCCGGAGGGCGCTGTCACCGTCACGTCCGCGCGATACCACCCCAGCCTCGGCAATGCCGGACTGAACACCACCTGCCCGCCCCCCGCGTTCATCTCCCACTGCCGCCGCTCCACCTCGACGCCGTCCAGATCCCTCAGCTGCAGTTCGGTCGACAGCTTCTCGCCCGTCAGGTCACGCACCGTCAGACGCAGCTCCGGCGAGGCCGGCTCCAGCACCAGCGCACCACCCGTCACCGACACCGATACCCGAGGAACCTGCAAGATCGACACATCATCAAACCACGCCTGCGCCTCCAAGTCCTCCACGTACACCTTCCCGTCCGCCAACGCCCCGTTCAGCGCGGCCATGGCCGCGCCAGACCCCTGCCGACCGCCCGGCAGCCGCTCCGCCTGCAGCAGCATCAGTTCAACCTGCACGAACGCCGCTTCCGAAGGCGACGGGAGCATCCGCACGCTCACCTTGCTCCACACCCCCGGCGACGAAATCGGCTGCGACTGCGACTCGGTCCCCGCGATCGGCTCTCCCCGCTGGTCCATCATCCGTGCCGCCAGCACCGCCCTCGCCCCCGACAGCCCCGCCGTCCGAACCCACGCCGTCACCTCAAGATCCGCATCCGGGAAAATCGCCGCCGCCGTCGGACCCAGCCGCAACGACGTGCTTCCGCCCGATGCCGGCAGCAGCACCGATGTCCGACCCGATCGCGCCACCGTGTCGTCAAACTTCGCCGCGTTCCAGATCGGAAACCCCGGCCGCTCGCGCACCGGAGGCGAATGTTGCGCCCGGACCCACCCGCGGGGCACCGGCTCCGCGTTGAACTCCCGCTCCTCAAAGTCAAACACCTTCACCAGTCGACCGGCCCCCGCCGGTCGCTGTCCGCCCGTTGACGTGCCCGCCCCCGTCGGGTCATCATCGCGCACCGCCATCACCCCATCGCTCGCCCGGCCCCGGGGCCGCGCCGCCCCCGCAGGCGGCGCCGTCGGCGAGTCGGGTGCCGGTTCGGCCACCTCAGACCCGATCGGGGAATCTGCACCGGGCCGCGCTCCGCCCCCACCCGGCGTGGCCGAGGAACCCGCCGATGCCGGCATGCCGCTGGCAGCCGCCTCAGAAGCGGGCGACGACGATGGACTGGCAGGCGTGGATGCCCTTGCCGGTGTCGCAGCCTGCCGCGCCGTCACCGGCGAAGCCGTGGCTGCAATCGCCACCGCCCCCACCGCCGCCCACCTGCACACGAATTGGCCTGCGCTTGACGCCACCGTCTGTTCATCGGCGCACCCATCGCCCACCCTTCCGGCCACCCCGCCCGGCAGGGCCGATACCCCACTTACCACATCCCAAACAGACCGCTCAGTCGTGCAGGTCGCTGGCCACCGCTCCGCCCACGTGCAACTCCTGTAACACCTTGCCCAAATGGTGGTTAAACGCACCCCTGGCCATCAGCGTGTCGGCCCCCGCCTGCTTGGCCGCCGCGAACGCCTCGGTCGCCACATGCGGGCCGAAGACCACAATCCGCACCGCCCGGGCCTTCTCGCCCGCCTCCGGGCCCCGCAGCAGGTGGATCAGTTCCAGCCCGGCCGGACCGGTTTCCATGTCCACGATCAGGGCCTTCACGTCGCAATCCGCCAGCCTCGCCTTGAGCATCTCGGGGTTGCGAGCCGGGCGGCACGGCACCCCGATGGCATCCGCCGTGGACTTCACGCGGGTGGACCACAGCAAGTCGTTACAGCAATACAGCACCATGAATCGACGGTATGAAGGCCCGAAGGGTGAAATCCGTGCAACCGCTTACATGGAACGCGGTACCTCACGCCTCGGGTGCGGGGTTGGTATATTGCGCACCCGAGAACCGACCGCACGGGCAGGCCGCTGGATGGCCCCGCCCGCGCTGGCCGATACCCCGGGGCCCGTCGGCCCCGCCGGCGGACGACACCCGACCCGGGCAGCCCGGGTCAGCCCGGTGCGACGGCACTGGTGCTTGATCATCTCTCCCACAAGGCAGACACCATGACCACCGCCCCGGCCAAGAAGAGCCCCAAGACCACGGCGACCAAGAACGGCGCGCACGCCAAGGCGCCCGAAGGCAACTCCATCATCAAGGAGGTCGGCCTGCCGGAGGATCCCAACAACCTCTACACCCAGACCGTCAGCACCATGCTCCATGCCGCCGATGTCATGGGCCTGCCCCACTACCTCCGCCTGATCCTCGCTCAGCCCAAGAACGAGATCATGGTCCACTTCCCCGTCCAGATGGACGACGGCAAGTTCCGCCTCTTCAAGGGCTACCGCGTTCAGCACAACAACGCCCTGGGCCCCTACAAGGGCGGCCTGCGCTTCCACCATGATGTGCACCTGGACGACGTCAAGTCCCTCGCCTTCCTGATGACCATGAAGTGCTCGCTGGTCGGCGTGCCCTACGGCGGCGGCAAGGGCGGCATCAAGGTCAACCCGCGCGAGCACTCCAAGTCCGAGATGGAGGGCATCGTCCGCCGCTTCACCACCGCCATCGCCCACAACATCGGGCCCGATTACGACATCCCCGCCCCCGACGTCGGCTCCAACTCCCAGCACATGGCATGGATCGCCGACACCTTCTCGTTCCTCTCCGAGATCGGCGGCGACAACCCCGCCGCCGTCATCACCGGCAAACCGATCGAGTACGGCGGCTCGCTCGGTCGCGAGAAGGCCACCGGCCAGGGCGTCGTCGACACCCTCGTCGAGATGCTCCCGGAACTCAAACTCAAGCCCGAAAAGTGCACCTTCTCGGTGCTCGGCTTCGGCAACGTCGGCTCCTGGAGCGGCAAGATCTTCCAGGACAAGGGCGCCAAGATGACCGCCGTCGCCGATCACACCGGCTTCATCATCAATGACAAGGGCATCGACGCCCACGATCTGGCCGAATACGTCAAGGCCAAGGGCGGCGTCGCCGGCTACCCCAAGGCCAGCAAGTGCTCCAAGGACGATTTCTACAAGCACCGCGTCGACGTGTTCATCCCCGCCGCCCTCGAGCAGATGATCCAGGAGCCCGAGGCCAAGATGCTCAACTGCAAGGTGGTCGCCGAAGGCGCCAACGCCCCCACCACCCCCGCCGGTGAACGGGTCCTCGCCTCCCGCGGCATCGAGATCCTCCCTGCCATCCTCTGCAACGCCGGCGGGGTCACCGTGTCCTACTTCGAGTGGGTCCAGAACAAGACCTTCCAATCATGGGACCTGGAGAAGGTCGACGCGGAACTCAACAAGCACATGGTCCGCGCCGCCCAGAAGACCCGCGCCGCACGCGAAAAGTACAAGTGCGACCTCCGCACCGCCGCCTACATCGCCGCCCTTGAACGCCTCAAGCAGGCCTACGAGGTCCGCGGCATCTTCCCGTAATCCGCCCGCTTCCCCGCCTGAACCCAAAGGCCGTCTCCGCCGCCGGAGACGGCTTTGTTGTTGATGACCCGCCGCCGCATGATCCTCACCGCCGCCAGCCTCGCGATCGGCCTGCCCCTGCTGGGTGCCGTCATCGCCGAGGCCGTGCTGCGCCTGCGCTTGGGGCTGGGCGACCCGCCCCTGTTCCGCACCGACCCCGAGCTTGAGTACGTCATGCTCCCCGGTCGCTACCGCCGCTTTGGCAACACCATCTCCATCAACGCCATGCACATGCGGGGCCCCGAGGTCGCCCCCTCACCCGCCCCCGGCGAGCAGCGCCTGCTGATCATCGGCGACAGCGTCATCCACGGCGGCAACCAGACCGACGACACCCAGACCGTCAGCGCCCTGCTGCAGCGCGGCCTCACCCAGGCGGGCGCGCCCGCCACCGTGCTGAACGTCAGTTGCAACTCCTGGGGCCCCGGCAACCAGCTCGCCTGGGTGCAGCGCTTCGGCACGCTGGGTGCCGGCCGCGCCGTGCTGGTGCTCAACAGTTGGGACTACGGCGACATCCGCCTGCACCTGCCCCTCAGCCCCGAGACCCCCGCCACCGCGCCCGTGCCGCCCTTCCGCGCCCTGCACGAGGTGCTGCGCAACTACGGGCCCCGCTACGCCCCGGCCATCTTCGGCAAGCCCTGGTGGGGCCCCGGCACCCTGCCGTTCGACGAAGCCAACCCGCCCGAAACCGCCGGCCGTCAGTCGCTGGATGAACTCCGCCAACTGGTCACCCTGCTCCGCGAGCGGGGCCTCGTCGTCGCCGCCGTGCTGCACCCGTTCGACCGCGAACTGGCCGGCCCGCCCGAGACCGGCCGCCCCCACTTGGAACGCACGCTGGCCGAACTGAACGTCCCCACGTTCAAAGCCGACGACGACCTCCGCGCCGCCATCGCCGCCGGCCAGACGCCCTACCGCGACGCCATCCACCTCACGCCCCAGGGCAACGCCGTCATCGCCCAGGTCATCGCCCGCGCCGCCCACGCCGCCCGCTGAGCCCCCCGCCGCGCCCGCCCCCGCCCGCGCCCCCGCCCCCCCCCCGCGCCGCCCGAGCGACAGCCAAAAAGACAAGCACCAACGGTCGGCCGTCGGTGCTGGGGGGGGCAATCCAAATGTGGTCAATCGAGAATCGGCAGGCTGCCGGCTCAGGCCTTGGCGGGCTCGGCCTTCTTGCCTTCCTTCTTGAAGTAGTTGCCGGCGAACTTCTTGTTGAACTTCTCCACGCGACCGGCGGAGTCCACGAACTGCTGCTTGCCGGTGAAGAACGGGTGCGAGCCCGACCACACTTCGACATGGATCTCCGGCTGCGTCGCGCCCACGGTCATCACGTGCACGCCGTTGTGGAAGACCTTGCAGTTGTAATAGTTGGGATGAATTTCGCTCTTCATGGTCGGTTCTCCGGTTCGCCTGCCGGCGCAGGCCGACACGGGGTGGGGGGCAAAGGGGGTGCGGGTGGCTGCCCGGCAACGCTGCAAACGCCCGACGTGCGGACGCTCACCTCGCGGGGCGGGGCCTCGATTCTATCGCACCGATCCCCCCATGGCCAAAGCGGCAACCCCTCCTCCTCCACACCACCGAAACCTATCAAAATACGTACCTTTTCCCCCGGTGGGGCGTTGCAAGTGCCTGAAGCTGCACGCCATCACCCCGCTCCTCGCTCAGCCAGCACCCCCTGCCCACCGGCCTCCTCCTCCGCCTCGGCCACGCCGCCCTCGACCAAAGCACGCTCTCTAAACCCCAATTCAGGGGATCGCAATCAGTCTCCTTGACACCCGACGCAGCCGCCAATCTCACCCCGCCACCGCCCCCTTTCGAACACCAAATCGCCCGCAGAGTGGCGGTCACTCACCCTGCAATTGCCAACAAACACCGATCACATTCGACTCATTCGCCACCCTGTCGTCGGCCAATCTCGGCACAATGACCACCCGTGGATCAAGCCGATGGGGCATTGTGCCGATGGCTCTGATGAACACCCGTTTAGTGGCAAACGGCGTTCCGCTTTGTTCGTTGTGCGTTTGGATATTGCCCAGACTCGATCAGGAAGTCTCCCATGCACATGCTTCGGCAGGTTGTCGCTCAGGTGGTCATGGTCCTCGCGGCGTTGTTGGCCGGCCTGGGGTCGGGCCTGGTTGCCCCGGCGTTCGCCGCATCGGGGCCGCTGCCGACCCTCGCCGCCGCCGCCGCCGGGACCGGGGGCTCTGCCGGCCTGATGATCTCGGATGAGAGCTTCGTTCCGCCCCCGCTCACCCAGCCCCCCCGCCCCCGCGCCGCCACCAAGTCGGCCGACCTCTCCGCCGTCGCCGTGCTCGACCAGCCCCCGCCCGAAATGACCATCAAGCTGCCGATCAGCATCGGCGTGACCATTCTCGCCCTGCTCGGCACGCTGGTGATCGGCTGGCGGCTCTGCCGCACCCCCGAAGGCCCGGCCCTGACCATGGCCGGCTCCATGGCGCTCGCCCTTGGCAGCATGGTGGCATTGATGGCCGGCATCGCAGCGGTGTGGGCGTGGGACAACCGCACACGGGACCTGGCCGAGCACCGCCTCGAGCAGTTGCGCGCCCAGAGCCTGCTGGTCAACCGCTTTGACCGCTACGCCCTGGACGCCCGGATCGCAGCCCGCGGCTTCCTGATCTTCCAGAAAGACGAGAACGTCATCGAGTTCCTCGACACCTATGTGCCCGCATCGCAGGTGCTGGCCCGCGCCGAGAAGGTCCTCACCGACGACAAGTCGAGTCGCCAGCTCGCCGACATCTCCGCCGCCCTGGGCGACTACGGCCGCGTGATCACCACCGCCGTCAAGCTCACCGACGAGCGCAACGCCATCTTCAACGGCCAGCTCACGCCCGCTCTGGCCCGCCTGCGGCAGCTCCTGGCGTCCTCGGGCACGCCCGCCGCCGCCGAGGCCGCCGCCAAGACCGCCCGCCTGGAGACCGCTGCGGCGCGGGTTGTCGCCTCCTCCGACCCGGCCGATGCCCGCTCGCTGGCGACCATCACCGCCGAGCTGCGCAGCGCCGTCGACGCGCTGGGGAACATGCCGGCCGCCAAGGCCGCCGCCGCCTTCATCGCCGAGCGTGCCGACGTGCTGAATTCCACCATCGCCCAGCGCTTCGACGTGATCTTCAACCAGTGCCCGCCCAGCGGACGCAAGCTCGGCGACCTGGCCGGCAGCCTCGTGCAGCACCTGAACACCCGTCTGGACGCCGAGCGGACCGCCATCGCCGCACAGGCGAACCGCACCTACGGCGTCGGCCAGGCTGTCAACCTCATCGGCCTGCTGGTCGCGGTGGGCGCCACCTTCTGGCTGGTGCCCCGCATGAACCGCTCCATGGGCCGCCTGGCCGAGCAGCTCCGCACCGTCGCCGCCGGAGACCTGCGTCGCGTCGCCGTCGAAGTCAAGGCCGGGCGTGACGAGTTCGGTCGCCTGGAGACCGATCTGGGCCGCACCACCCAAGCCCTCGCCGAACTCATCGGCGGCGTCCGCACCCTCTCCGACGAGGTCGCCGCCGGGCTCAAGCAGATCGAGGACGCCACCGGCACCATGACGCAGGTCCTCCAGAACCAGAACTCCGAGGCGCAGCAGGCCAACGTCGCCGCTGAGCAGATCAGCCGCTGCGCCGAGGCGACCAGCACCAAGGCCGACGCCGCCGCCGAGAGCGCCGCCGAATCCGGCCGTCACGCCCGCGAGGGCGGCAGCGTGGTCTCCGGCAACATCGAGCAGATGCGCACCATCGCCGCCGAGGTCGCCCGCTCCGCAGAGACCATCAGCGCCCTGGGCCGCAAGGGCGAACAGATCGGCCGCGTCATCGCCGTCATCAACGACATCGCCGAGCAGACCAACCTCCTCGCGCTCAACGCCGCCATCGAGGCCGCCCGAGCCGGCGAACATGGCCGCGGCTTCGCCGTCGTCGCCGACGAGGTCCGCAAGCTCGCCGAGCGAACCACCGGCGCCACCAGCGAGATCGCCGGCTCCATCCGCGAGATTCAGACCGACACCGCCGGCGCCGTTGAGCAGGTCACCGGCTCGTCACGCCAGGTCGAAGGCGGCATGCAGCAGGCGGCCAAGGCCGGACAGACCATCGGCAGCCTGGTCACCGCTTCCGACCAGGTCACCGAACGCGTCCGCGCCATCGCCGACGCCGTCACCCAGCAGTCCGCCGCCACCCGCACCATCGCCCAGTCCATCTCGGCCATCAGCCAGACCTCCACCCATCTGGCGGCGGGATCCCAGGCCATCTCAGGCGTCACCGCCTCACTCACCGAGCGTGCCGCCAGGCTGCAAGAACAGGTCCTTCGCTTCCGCGTCTGACGCCGCACCCCGCCCGCCGGCCAATCTACCGGGGTTCGCTCTTCGGTGCCGCCGGCGCCCCCGGCCCGCCCGCCGGGCGCGCCGCCCGGGGCATCGGCCGCAGCGCCGCCAGCACCTTCTCCGGGTCACGCTCCCACGATCCCGCCGCCACCACGCCGGCCGCCTCCAGCGTCGCCAGTGCCTCCTGCGCCAAGGCGGTCAGCCCGGCCCCCGTCGCGTGAAGTCCGTCCCGCTGCAGCAGTTTCGCCGCCTCCGCCGGCCCATACAGCCGCCCGCCCATCGTCACCGCTTCGCCCGCCCGAGCCGCCCGCACCAGTTCCGCCAGCCCAAGCACATGCACGCCCCGTCGACCCTTGGCCCACTCGGCCAGCCTGGCGTTCAGTTGCCTGTGCATCTCGGCGCTGGGCACCTGCGGCGGGCTGAGCATCCCCGGCGCCGCATGCGACATGTTCGGCACATCGCCGATCACCACCGTCGCACCCGCCGCCAGCATCCGCTCCACCCGCTGCAGCCCGCGGTCAAACATCGCCGCACGCTCCTCCTCCGGCATCACGCCGTACGCGTGCCAGAACAGGTAATCGACCGCGAACACCACCTCCGGCTTGGCCGCCAGCGCCTCGTTCACCTGCCGCTCGGCGATGCGGTCCGCAGCGCTGAAAAACGCACCCGTCGCCAAGCTCTCAGGCCCCTTCACCTCGGCTTGTTCATCCGCCGGCGCCGCCGCCGCACGCAGCACGTTGGCCATCTTTGCCGCCACCCGCCGCTCAACCTGCTTCTCCGCCTCACCGCCCTCCGCCGGCAGTTTCACCCTCACCGACGTCATAAAGCCGTCCGAGACGCTCGCCCCGATCACCACCGCCCGCTCCAGAATCGCCCGCGCCGGCTGTGTCGCACCCGCCTTCCCCGACACATCCCCGCCCGGCCCCTCCCTCCCCACCGTCGCCGGAACCAGCCCCGGAACCGGCCCCGGAGCCATCGCTCTGGCCGCCGCCGCTCCCGCCCCCGTCAGGGCCGCCGCCATGACCGCCGCCACTCCCGCCGCCGCCCAACGCCGCCGCAACTCGCCCATGTTCAGCATCCGCAATGCTTGGCTCCCCGCACCCGCCCCGCACGCCCTCACGGCAGCATCCGCCTCCGAACCCGCCCCGGCACCAGCGGGCACGCACCCTTCGGCGCCGCCATCACCCGCCGCCGCACCCGCGCCACCACGTCATACACCCGGTCGCACATCCCCCGAGGCAGCGCCCCCAGCGCCGCACCCGCCACGCCCCCCGCGCCGCCACCCGCACGCAACGCCGCCGCAACCGCTCCGGACCGCAGTTGAACTTCGCCCGTCCGGCGGCCCCCGCTCAGCGGCACATAGATCAAACTGTCCGGCAAACCCGCCCGCTCCGCCTCATCCAGCATCGACCGACTGGTCACACCTTCCAGCGGCGCGAACACCAGGCCCCCCCGTCGGTCCAGCCGCAGCAGCACCCGCACGCTGGCATGGCACAAACCGCACCCGCCGTCAAACAGCACCAGCCCCCGCGCAGTGCTCTGCGGATGCTCGTCCCCCGCCCCATCACCCGCCAACGCCTCCCCAAGCCCGCCCCACCACCGCACCGCCGCCGCACCCGCCGCCGTCGCCGCCGCCAGGCCCCCGGCCAGCACCGCCAGACCCGACCACCCGCCCGCCGGCTCGCCAGCGCCCATCCGCCCCACCGCCACCGCACCAAGCCCCCACACCACCGGCAGGCTGAAACTCCGTACCCCCGGACCGCCCCGCAGCCCGCGCCACATCGCCGCCACCGCCACCGCCACACCCAGCAGCACCACCCCCGCCGTCACCCCCTGCACCCAGCCTGCGGCATTCGCCACCCCCAGCTGCCGCGCCCACGCATGCACGTTCACCCCGCTCGCCACCGTCAGCCATCCCGCCAGCCCCGCCATCGGATACAGCAGCAACCACCCATCAAGCCGCGCAGCCTCCACGCTGCGCTGGGCCGCCGCCAGCCGCTGCGTCGCCATCCACGCGCACGCCACCGCCCCCAGAATCACCACCACCGTCGCCCACACCACCCCCGCCTGCGCCGCCGCCGGCCACCCGCCCACGCACACCAGCGCCCCCGCCATCGGCCACCATGCCGCTCCGCACGCCTTCCCGCGGCCCAGGCCCACCCACGCCCCCGCCGCCACACACCCCGCATACAGCGGCCCCCAAATCGCAAACGCCCACCCCGGCGGAACCAGCGGGTCCCCGCGACTGAGAAACACCTCCGCCACCGATGCCCGCAGCCCCAGCGCCGGCCCCACCGCCGGACCAATCACCGCCGCCGCCGCCGCCAAAGGCACCAGCACCCGCCCGACTGTCTGCCTCGTTCCCGGCGTCCCCCCGCTCATCCCCCGGCCACCACCAGCAGCGGACCCCGGCTCACCACCACGCCGCCCGGCTTCTCCGACGTGATCGCAAACACCGCCACCCTGTCCACTGGCAGCTTCGGCGTGAACGGCACCAGCACCTCCCCCGCCGCCGTCACATCAAACACCCCGCCGTCCACAGGCTGCTCCGCACGCACCGGATCCACCACCCACAACTGATACTGCGAACGGTTCGGCGCATTCGCCGGGAGGCCCCGCAGAACCATCACGCCCTGCTGCTTGCTGCGGCTCCACACCACCTCGCCGCTGACCTGCGTGTACCCGTCCACCAGGCCCTTCCACGGCCGCCGCTCCGCGTCTTCAGACGCCAGAACCGCCGCCCGCATCTCCTCGGCCGTCTGAGCCACCGCCACGGAGCCACCCCGGTCGGCCACCGCCACCACCGACAGCCAGCCCGTCACCGCCAGAACAACCGCAGCCGCCGCGGCAAGCCACGCCCAGCCGACGCGACCCGCCCACGCCCCGGCTGCGCCGCCCCGCGGTCCGATCCGCCCGGCGACTTCAACGCTCCGCGTGCCCGCGAAATACCCCGCCGCCCCCGCCAGCAGTTTGTCCCGAAGCGACGGGTCCAGCGAGGCTTCCTCACCATGAACCATCGCCAGATTCGCCGATGCCGCCGCCAGCGCAATGCCGTCCCGGCCGCGCGATGAACCCGGCGATTCAACGCCCGCTGGCCCCGCCGCCTCCGCGTTGCGAAGCAGGTGCTCAAGTTCGGCCTGCTCGGCGGGCGAAAGCCCCTCGGTGGCCTCGGCCACCAGAAGGTCGGCCAGCCGATCTTCCGCCGGCCACGCCCCGGCCGCACCGGACTCCGGAAACAGACGCACGCACGGCTTCATGGGGCCAACCCCCTTTCCCGGGCGGACATCACCGTCGACGCCGAATCGCCCTCGCCCTCAGCGTCCATGTCCGACAGCGGCTTGCCCGAAAGCGCTTCTCGAAGCCGCAAGAGCCCGCGACGAAGCGTCGTCTTCACCGTGCCCAAAGGCGCATTGAGGTGGTCGGCGATCCGCTGGTGAGACCACCCCAGACCGATCGACATCCGAAGCATCTGCTGCTGCTCCGGACGCAGCAGCGCCATCGCCTCCGCGGCACGGGCCGCGTCCAGATCCGCCCCCTCCGCCCGGGCCAGCCGCTCACCCGCCGTCGCTTCCGACGACGCCGCCATCGCGGCCATGCCGTCATCAGCACCCGCCCGCACAGACACCTTCCTCGCCCGCAGCTTGTCGATCAGCCTTCGGCGGGCGATCATCGCCACAAAGGCCCGCTCAGAGGCGATGGCCGGGTCGTACTTGCTGGATAGACGCCAGATCTCCAAGAAAATCTCCTGGCTCGCGTCTTCAACCTCGCGCTTGTCGGCGAGCAGACGGCGGCACAGCAATTGCACCAAGGGTCCGAAGGCCTCAATACACAGGCGCACCGCCTCTGCATCGCCCGTTGCCACGCGCTGGAGAAGCGTTCGCTCGGCCATCAAATCCTCTGTGACATTCCGCCGCCCGCTTCGCAGTGTAGCGACCGCTGGATGCACCCCGCCCATTGCCACCCAAGGGAAATTCATAGAAATCTGTCCACGCCCAAAGGCTCAACCCCCGCTCAACCCCCGCTCAACCCCCGCCTCCCCCCACAACACCCGCAATCCGACCCCCCAGCA
>Ga0315900_10003165_pt1 | contig 24317 bp, 20 predicted proteins | sample LakEriMetagenome_FD_203521 | JGI IMG/M metagenome (GOLD analysis project Ga0315900, IMG submission 203521) | Freshwater fungal communities from buoy surface, Lake Erie, Ohio, United States - Buoy 12 MA114 | ecosystem: Environmental > Aquatic > Freshwater > Lake > Lake biofilm | place: USA: Lake... | reverse complement strand
TGGATGTCTTCGAAGGACGTCGGTTCTGGGTTGTCCACCATCTGGCGATCGATAGCGCTGGTGAGATTTTTTCATGCGTTTCGCACCGACGTCCGGTAGCCACCGCGGCCACGCGGTGGATGTTTTCGAATGACGTCGGTTCTGGGTTGTCCACCATCTGGCGATGGTGGCTACGAAGATAGCGGTAGATGTTTTCGAAGGACGTTGGTTCTGGGTCATTCACCATCTGGCGATGGTGGCTACGAAGATAGCGGTAGATGTTTTCGAAGGACGTCGGTTCCGGGTCATCCAGCATCTGGCGATGGTGGCTACGGGGTTGGCGATTCCTTTCATCGACCTTGCTTGCCCTACTCGTATTCGATTGCTTGATACGGATTCGAGTCCCTAGTCGCGGAATCCGAGTACGAGATCGATACAAAAAAAGGCGTGCGTCCCGGCTGGGGATGCACGCCTTGTTGGGTTTCCTGGTCTGTCTGCTGACGACTCAGTACTCCGTATCGGTGATCAGACCTGGCTGAGGCACAGGGTATTTGCCATTCTCATCGGCCTTTAGGGGGCTTGGTCCATTGAGGGTCAGTTGTTCGATGCCGGGAGAGAAATCGTGTTCGCACTGGAGCATGTCATCGAAGGTGATGACCTGTCCGGTGTGGCAGGCCATCCGCCCCATCGAGGTCACGATGCTGGCCTTCACGCCGCGTTCGACTTCGTTGTAGGGCTTGTCGTCTCGGATGGCAGCGATCAAGTGATCCCATTCCAGTTGGTATGGGTTGGCCTCCTGGGGTGGATACTGCCATGCGAGATCCTTGGGGGTCATGCGCTGGCCTTTGTAGATGCGGCATTTGGCAGGGGTGTGTCCTGCGCTGCTGATGACGGCCAAGCCCTTGGTGCCGTGAGCGTAGCTGGCAAACTCCTGATGGCAGCCGGGCATGATTCGGCCTTGGAGATCCATCTTGGAGCCATCTTCGAAGGTGTATTCCACCGAATAGGTATCGAAGTTTTGGTCGATATTGTCGCCACGGAAGTGTCGGCCACCCGATCCCTTGGCTTCGACTGGCCAGGGGTTGGAAAGCTGGGCTTCCTTCATCCAGCAGCATTCGTCGATATTGTGGATTAGGAAGTCGCTGAATCCGCCTCCGGAGAGCCACAGGAAGGCATGGAAGCGGGAGATCTGGTACATCAGTTCGCTGACCCCTTCGGGTTTGGGGCCGGTGGCGGCTGAGCCGGTCGGGCCTGCCATCCGGTAGGCTCGCATCAGGATAATGTCCCCGATTTCACCCCCCGCGATGCGATCGAAAAGTTCCTTGCGGGCATCGCAGTGTCGGCACATCAGGCCGACGCCTACCTTGAGGTTTTTGTCTACCGACTTTTTGGCTAGTTCCAGCATCCGTCGACTTCCGGGGCCGTCGATGGTCACCGGCTTTTCCATGAAGACGTTGAGTCCTTTTTCGATGGCATAGGAAAAATGAACCCAACGGAAGGCGGGTGGGGTCGCCAGGATGACGATGTCTCCTGGTTTGAGCTGGTCCATTGCCTTCTTGTAGGCATCGAACCCGATGTAGCGGCGGTCTTCGGGGACATCAACTTTGTCCTTGAAACCGTTGGAGATCTGTTGGTAGCTGCTGCTTAGCTTGTCAGGAAACACGTCGGCCATGGCGACCAAGCGGATCGGTCCGTTGTTGACGGACAGGGCGTTGGAGGCAGCACCGGTACCGCGTCCTCCGCAGCCGACCAGAGCGACTTGGATCGTATTGTCTTCGGCGGCGTGCACCGACCGGGAAAGGAGGGAGGTGGCGACCAGGGAGCCGGCGGTTGCCGCCGTTCCGGAGGTCTGAAGGAAACTACGTCGGCGCATCCCACGCGGGGCAGCAGGAGAGGTCATGGTGTGCCTTTCTTGGTATCAGACGGGAAGGATCAGGGAGAATGCGAAACGCTATCGAAGATGGCGAATGTACCTGTGGTTACTCTACCTTGGGCGTGGTCCGTTCCTTCTGAACCGGTTCGGACTTGTCCCATTTGGCTTGATCTTCTTCGGGGGTAGGAGTCTGCAAGGGACGTACAACGCGAAAGCCAACATGGAGGGCATCGGTCAAGTACCAGATGCTGACGGGAACCTGGGGATCCTGTGCGATCCAGTCTTCGGTCGAACCTTCCCGAGCGGCGCTGCGGCATTGTTCGGGTTCCTTATCCCAGCCACCGCCTCGCACCACGCGGGGATAGAGCGTCATCGGGATGGCCAAAGGGTCTTTGCGCGCCATCTCATCCAGCTCGGGATACCCTTCTTCTGCGTACTGATCGAGCACCCATTCGGCTGCATTGCCGTGCATGTCGTGCAGGCCCCAGGGATTGGGTTTTTTCTTGCCGACTTTCTTGTAGGCACCATCCGAGTTGGCGGCATACCATGCATGTTCATCCAAGAGGGCAGGGTCGTCTCCGAACGAGTAGGCAGTGGTTGTTCCGGCGCGGCAAGCATATTCCCATTCGGCTTCGGTGGGCAGGCGATAGAATCGCCCGGTTTTCGCGGTGAGCCATTTGCAGAAGACGCGAGCGGCGTGCTGCGTCATGCAAATGGCCGGGTAGCCCTTCTTGCCCATGCCGAAGGTCATGTCGGTGTAGGGCTTGGTCGGCTGGCTGATCTGAAACACATCGGCCAGATCGTCGCGTGGGGTTCTGGCAAACTGGAACTGTTCGCGTCGATAGATATCCAGGTCGGCCATCCAGACTTCATACGCATCCCAGGTGATTTCGAACTTCGACATCCAGAATGGAGAGATGTCTACGGTCCGTTGCGGTCCCTCGCTGTCGTCCCGTCCTGGCTGGTCGTCGGGGCTGCCCATCAGGAAACTGCCGCCGGGGATCGGTAGCATCTCCACCTTCACCTCGGTGTGTTCCAGGAGTTCCTTGTACGGCTTCATCGCTTCGGGTGTTGCCGCTTCCGCCTCTGGCACTGCCACCGCCGGGGGCGGTTCCAACGCCCCGAGTGGAAGAGTTGTTGCGGCCAGCAGGAGAAGCAATGCACAGGAGCCGAAAAGGTTCCTCAGGGGAGGCAGAGACATGAACACGAGGCTTTCCTTGGAATGAAGTCGGCGGGATGTCCGGCTGGGCAAGGGCGAAACCTGACTGGTCGTCGGTGGTTGCCTTCATTGGCTAGACGAACCAGGCCATTCCGGCGAGGACTGTTTTACAATGACAGAAACCGCATCGCTTTGCAATGGATACCGCGATGGGGCGGTTGCTGGAAGCCTGAGGAAAAAGACGGCAAAAAGACGATTCGCGGCGAGTTCGATCGCCGGAGTTGACCAGGGGTGGGGGGAGATCGGGCGAGCGATTTGGGATAGGGTCAGAAGGGAAAGGGATTCGGATGGAAGATCGACTTGCCGCTGGGGTTGTTGGGGGCAAACGGCTGCAGCGCCGACCGATGACGCGCCGTCGTTGGGCAACGTTTCTTGGTGGAGGCTTGGCGCTTTCGGTCGCCAGCCCGATCGATCCTGCCAGCGCGGTGAACCGGTTTCTGGATGGCGACCAGATGGCTGGTTATCAGATGATATTCCCGAGCATGGGGACGCAGGTGACGGTGCATGCCTATGGAGATCGCGAGGAGACGATTCGACGTGCCATGGAAGCAGTGCGGCAGGAAGTCGAACGTCTGGCGGACCTCCTTACCGATTATGACGACGACAGCGAGTTATCGCGATTGACGCATGAGGATCGCGTCGGCCAGTGGTCGACCGTATCGCACGATCTGGACCAAGTGGTTCATGCGGCTGATTGGTGGCATCGCACCAGCGGCGGGCTTTTCGACATGGGGCTGGGAGCTCTAACGCGACTCTGGCGTGCGGCGCGGAGAAAGCAGCAGTTGCCATCGGCGGAAGCGGTGGCTAATGCCCGTCGGGTAAGTGGCTGGTCGCACGTGGAGTGGGATCGCACCGGACATCGATTCCGGTTCGACCAAGCGGGGGTTCGGCTGGATGCAGGTGGGATCGCGAAAGGCTATGTGGTGGATCGAGCCTTTGAGGTGATGGAATCGCATGGGATGCGATCGTGCATGATCAATGCAGGCGGCAACTTGCGTTGTGGGGAAGCTCCGCCGGGCCGCGCAGGATGGAGGATTCAGGTCGCCTCGCCCCTGATGCGACCGGTCGGATCCAGCACCCAAGGGGCAGGTGCCACACGCGCCAATCAACCCGGCATCCAGGTAGAAGGGGAGGACCAGACAGAGGCGGGAGCGCTGCGGATCGAAGTGGCCAATTGTTCGGTGGCGACTTCGGGAGATTTGCATCAGTTTCTGGAAGTCGATGGGAGGCGCTATAGCCACATCCTCGATCCTCGCACGGGATGGGGCATGGAGGGGATGCACTGCGCGACGGTGATCTGTCCTCTAGCGATCGATGCCGATGCCATGGCGACAGTGTTGTGCCTTCAGGGGGGAGAGCTGGGGATCGGCTGGGCCCAAAAGCAGCATGCCCAGGCGACCATCGCCAGTGTGGTGAAGGGAGAGGCCGATCAGGCCGATGGTTTGGATCGGCGATCGACCCTAGGGTTCCCACCAGGATCGTGATCCTGCCTGATGTTGCGAATCGACCGGTTGCCAGAGGGCATCGACACCCTTTGGAATCTTGCTGTGGCTCCCAGCCAATTTCGAGGCAGCAAGTGCAGTGATGGCATGCGCCTGTGCGCGGTTCTCGCTTCTGGGCGTGTGGGCAGCCCCTTGGCAAGTTTCAATGAATTCCTTGGGTCGTATCCGTCTGGCCGACCGGAGTAGACCGGATGGAGTCGTAGGGGCAAGGGCTACGGATCCAAGGCTTGCGATGGATCTCACCCTCCCTGAGGGAGAGTGACTGGGTGCTGTGGCCACCGACATTTCGTGAGTCGTGGCAGTGAAGCGATCGTAACCCAGACAAATCCCGGACGGACCTTCAATTGGATGGGGGCTGACGAGCTGCCGCGATCGCCTCGGGCTGCACTAGGTTCAGATAGTGCCCGTGGTCGGCAGTGACGATCACCAGCGATTGATCCCAGGCGTTTTTTGCTTCGATCCACTGGACCACTGCTTGGAATGCAGCATCACCGGAGAGAACAGCCCCAATCGAATTGTCGAGGTTGTTGGAGTGGTTGGCCCAATCGACATCGCCAGGTTCGATCAGTAGCCAGAAGCCCTGCTGGGAATTCTCCATTCTTTGGATTGCTGCGCGAGTCATATCTGCCAGCGTCGGATTCTCTGCCAGATCGGATGGATCGTATTTTTCGGTCTTTTCCTTCACGTCCCGCACAGGTTGGTAGTCTCCGTTGGCGGTCTGGAATGGAAGGTGTCCAAAGGAAGTACCGAAGTAGCCAAGCAGGCGGCTGTCTTCGGCGATCGATCGGCGCACCGCATCCTCCAGAAGCGGAACGGCAGGCTCCCCTGCAGTTCTTTGGACGACGCGGTACTTGCCTCCATGTTCCAGAGAGACTCTCTGGAGATCCGAATCGGCGAGGTACTTATTGCCAGGTTCGAAGTTAGCCCCCTGACCAGGATCTCGATCGGCCGTGGCTCCCCAACCGGCTCCCAAGACGACATCCATCCCTGGAAGCGGGTTTTGGCGATGAGCGACGGAGGGCAGTCCCAGGAGATCGCGGCTTAGATCTTGGTAGTCATCGCGACTGACATTGTGAGCATAGGCCGATGCGGGGGTCGCGTGGCTGATGGGGACGCTGCTGACGACGCCGACCTTCATTAGGCGCTCGGTTTGTGCCCAGTGAGCGATGGTGTCCACCTGTCGAAGATCGTGGGTGACGTTGATAGAGCCGTTGAAGGTCTTGATCCCAGCGGTCATGCTGGTGGCCGAGGAAGAGGAATCGGTGTAGGCATGAGGTTGGGATTTCGATCGTCCGATCAGGTAATCGGGATCGGCAGGCGTGGACCACGGAAACTTGCCGCCAAGTCGTGGCGCGTAGCCGCCGCGCAGTTTCCAAGGCGTTTTGATCTGCTGTGCGTCGGGATCGACATCGCAATCGTCCGCGTAGGGGCTGGTGACCATATAACCGAAATCGGTCGACGTGCCTTGGTAGTCCTGAAAGAGCAGCCCCGTGCCTCTTCCCTCTCGGTACCGCACGCTGCCTGCTGCGTAGGTGGCAGCGGCCCAGGTGGTCTGCCAGTCCATTCCGTCAAAGACGATCAGGAAAAGATACTTCTTACCTTCTTCGATTGCCTGCCGCTGCATCTGGAACAGATCGGTCTGGTCGAGATATTCGGCGTTCGGATTGAGGGTTTCGTCGGGAAGCTGACCAAAGATCGCCTCGATTTTCTCCCGAGAACGGTAGAGGCTGTTCTCTCCTTGGAATGGCTGTAGAGAGCCTCCGAAGGCATAGACGGGGATCAATCGGTTGCTGTGGTTGGTCCAGGCGTTGTAGCCCGAGGGGCGATTGCCCCAGTGGCCCCATGGGGCAAAGCTCTTTTCCATCGCTTCGTACTGCAATCTGGCCGCACCATCGCGACGAAGCTGTTCGGGATCGACGGTTGCCTGATCCTTTTCCTTCTCTTCCTGACTTTTGGATGGTTTGGCATCCTGGCCTGCAACCGGCCTGAATTCGCTGCAGCAAAGCAGGCAGGCCAGACCGATCCAAGCCAGTAGCTGTTTGCAGCATGGATGGGCCTGGAAAAAGGATGGCCGGAGATGGCGACCGACAGGAGGCAACAGGTGTGGCATGGCAGGATAGTCCGCATGGAAAGATCAGAAGGGGCGGCAATCGATGATCTGTTTTGCCGCAGAGCAAGCTCCCTGAGGTCCAAAACCTACCAGGGAGATTCCTGGGGAATCGAGTCGTCGATTATGACGCACGGGAAGGAAATTGGGGAGAGTTGGGAGAGGTCTGGAGCAATCGGCTGACCTTTTGGTTTTCCGAAACGAAAGGTGGTAGAGTAAACGACGGCGAAGATTCGATGAAGAGAGATTTGGGGCATGCGTTCGGTGACGGTGGAGCAGGGGAGAAGTTCCGGATGAGTCCAGCCGATCGGTCCTTGTCACCTAGAGCGGTGCCGCGCATGCAGGATGTGTTTGCGTACTGTCCGCGCTGTGGCGATCGAGCTTCTTCTCAGGGGGCCAGGCCATTTCAGTGTGCTGGCTGCAGCTTTCGGTTCTTCTTCGGTCCAGTGGCTGCGGTGGCAGCTATCCTTGAAGATTCTTCGGGACGGTTGTTGTTTCTGGAGCGGGCTCGTGATCCCGGCAAGGGGCTTTTGGGGCTTCCAGGTGGTTTTGCCGACCCTGGAGAAACGCTTGAAGAAGCAGTAGCTCGCGAATTGCACGAAGAGACGGGGTTGCGGGTCTCCATGTTGAGTTATCTCTGTTCCATTCCCAATGGATACATCTACCAGCAGATCGAGATTTCGGTGCTGGATGTTTTCTATGTGGGGCGAGTGGATACTTTCGAAGGGATTCAGATGCAAGCCAGCGAGATCGCTTCGACGCTGATCGAGCATCCCACGCAGCAGGTTTTGGATCGTATGGCCTTTGCATCCAATCGCCGGGCGGTGGAGCGGTTTATGGCTTATCGAATGGACTGTTCGAGAGAATCAAGCTGACGGGGCGGAAGTTTATCCCAGCGGGTGGATCAGGCGGAAAGGTGGGTGGACAGGATGGTGGTCGAACCAATTTCTGTGGTGATACCGGCATACAACGAAGAGCGGGCGCTGCGGCGGGTGGTGGGCGAGATACGCCAGGTGCTTGAGCAGGCGGGAGTGACACACGAAGTGGTGATTGTGGTCGATGGAGCGACCGACGGGACACTGGCCATCGCCAGGGAGGTGGCCGATCGGGTGGTCGAGCATCCGGTCAATCTTGGCTACGGAAGATCGCTCAAGAGCGGCATCGATGCCGCCAAGTACGATCTGCTGCTGATCACCGACTCTGATGGGACCTATCCGCCCAAGCGAATTCCTGATCTGCTTCGTTATGCCGATCGATTCGACATGGTGGTGGGAGCCAGGACGGGGCAAGTCTACCATGGAAGTGGAGCCAAGCGGATTGGTCGGATCGTGTTTCGGTGGCTGAGTGAATTCGCGACTGGGCAGACTATTCCCGACATCAATTCGGGAATGCGAGTCTTTCGCCGAGGCCAGATTCTTCCTTTCTTTCCGATCATCAGTTCTGGTTTTTCCTTCACGACCACTTCCACACTGGTTTACCTTCTGAACGGCTTGCTGATTCGCTACGTTCCGATCGAATACCATCGTCGCGAGGGGGTTTCCAAGATCGATCCAGTCCGCGATGCGCTGCGAGCTCTTCAGATCATTCTGGAAGCGATTTTGCGTTGCAATCCGATCAAGGCATTTCTGTTGCTGCAGATTCCCTGGTGGGCCCTTGCGTTTCTGGAAGCGTTGTGGGGGTTTCTCCGAGGTTCGGCCCTCGCCTGGCAACTGGCCTATCTTTCGGCTGCCACAGCGACCCTGCTGATGGGTTTGGGATTTCTAGCAGCGGCGTTGGTTCCCAAATCCAAAAGTCCTGTGCAGCCGATTGCGCTAGAGCGATCGCGGCAGCAGGAGTCGCAGGAGGCCAGCGGCAAGTGAGGACCGATGGCCCCAGCAGGGAGGCTGCCTGTTCGGCATCGCCTCAAGGTCGTGCGACGATGAGTCCGGCGATGGAGGACATGGAGGCCTATCCTCGATACCTCTATGGACTTCTAGCCCCTGGGCTGAAGAGTTGCCGGCGCGTCTGGGAGATTGGCGTCGGCCATGGACAATACACCCAGTTGCTCCTGGAAGATCGCTTCGAGGTGGTGGCGACCGATATATCTACCGAGTGCCTGCAACGGCTTGAGGAGCGGTTGGTAGGGCGTAGAGGGTGGGTTGCGCTGCCGATCGATCTAAACCGACGCGACAGTCTCCTTCCCGTGGCGGATCTGGGGGTCGACGGGGTGATCTGTCTGAATGTGCTGGAGCATCTTTCCGACGACGTGGCAGCACTTGCGTCGATCGGACAGACCGTGGCCCCGGGAGGCGTCCTGGGGATTGTGGTTCCTGCCTTCCCTTCTCTGTATGGACCGATGGACGCGCAGGCCGGTCACTTCCGAAGGTACACCACCGGATCGTTGCGCACGGCGTTGAAACGTGCGGGATGGGAAGTGGAGAGGATCGATTATCGCAATGCCATTCCGGCACTGGGTTGGTGGTACCACAACCGGATACGAAAAGGGACCGCGCTGGAGGATCCGACGGTCCAGTCGCAGATGCGCTGGCTGGATCAGTGGATCCCCAGGATGGCCGCTTGGACCGATCCACTTTTCAAGCAGTACTTTGGCTTGTCGGTGGTGGCTATCGCTCGGACGAAACGTTGACAGCCATCTCGACAGCAAGACTCGGACTTCCTCAAACGGATCGTATCGATGCTCATCCGATCGATTCAATGAACCAACGGAGTATCCGAGGATCGAATCGAGTACGAGTACCGCGATGCTGAGTAGGAGTCCGAGCCCATTGCGGAACCATGAAGAACATTCGACTGGAGAGCGAATACCTGATTGCCCGGTGGCTCACTTGCCGCGATGCGGAAAGGCCTCAAGTCGCTATGGTTTCAGGTGACTGGTTCTTGACTTGGCGGTTCGGATCGCGAACCGGCAGGCAGGCGTATGCCGAGAAGCTTGATGAGAGCTACGCGCAGGTCGCGGACCTTCAGTGGCATGGGGAGCAGGATCCGTTTGGGGCCGGCTTCAGCGCTTCGGATGATGTGCTGCTGCTTGCGATCCACCAGCAGGATTGCTGGTAGGTCGCGAAGGTGTGGCAGTTCCAGCATTCGGTTGAAGGCATCGAGCGCCAGGTTGCCCAGCTCCGGTGCGCTGAGGATCAGGCAGTGCGCTGGAGGGGGTTCTTCGGGCGAAAACCGCTCCAGAGCCCGTGCGGGGTCGCCGAAGACCAAAACGCGGTAGCCGCGGCTTTTCAGCTTCTCCCTCACAAGGTCCTGCAGATCCATCTTGCTTTCGACCAGCATGACGCTGAAGCCGTTTCCTTCGAGGAAATCCTCCTCAGGAGAAGCTGGTTCCTTGGCGGCAGTTGTGGTCGTAGCCTTGGTGTTGGAGTCAGCCGATTCCAGTTTGCGGAGCGTCAACTGGATTTCGCCGAGCATTTCGGCGGGGGTTTGATACCGGCGCATTGGATCGATTTCCATCGATTTGCTGACGACCGAAAGAACCAATTGTGGGAGGCTGGGGACGATAGTGCCCAGCGGTTTGACCTCCCGGAAGCGGCTGACATTCAGTCGCGCCAGACGGTCGCGAGTTTCTGTCAATGGGGAAGCCCCTGCCAGGATGTGATAGAGGATGCAACCGGCGAAGTAGAGGTCGGATCGAACATCGTCCTTCCGGACGCCCGTACCTCGCTCCAGCGCCGCGTAGTCGATCGCTCGGGCGCTAGGACAATCGGCCAGAGCTTCCGGTGTCGAGGTATCGGCCATGGCGGCCAGACCGAAGTCCACCAGTTTGCATCGACCAGATGCCGAGACCAGGACGTTGGAAAGCTTTAGGTCGCGGTGGGTGATGCCAAGTCGAGAGGCGTGGTCGAGTCCCGAGCAGACATCGGTCATGATCTTGAGTGCGGAGACAGGATCGAACTGCTTTCGGATCTTGAGAATCTCACGGAGCGTTTCCCCTTCGACAAACTCCATCACCAAGTAGGGGGTGCGAGAATCGTTGACGATGTCATAGATCGAAACGATGTTGGGGTGGCGAAGCTGGAGACCCATCTTCCCTTCGCGAAGGAACTGTTCCACCTGTCTCGGGTCGTCTCGGTGCCGGCGCCGCAGCACCTTGACCGCCACCACGCGCCCCGTCTCACGGTGGACGGCGCGATAGACGCGAGCGAATGTACCGGCCCCGATCATGTAGAGCACTTTGTAGGGACCGTAGAAGAATCCCAAACGCTCGCCCGTCAGGAGGCGATCGAGCTGAAAGTTGGTGACAACGCCCTTGCGAAGCAAAGCGGTTTTGAAGGTGTCCAGATCGATATTGGCGCGACGCAATTCCGCCCAGACCTGGTCGATCTGCGACGAATCGGCCAGACCCAGATCGATGACGCGTTGTGCGAGCGACTGAGGAGTGAATTCCATGCGAGGGATCCAGAAGGCAGCGGGCGCGCCGCGGACCTGAGGCACCCGGTAAGGCGTGTTGGTAGCTTGGTGTCAGGAGGTCCCTGGTCGTTCACACGACTAAATCAGCCGACTGGGGGGCCTCCCTCTTTAGAGTACGTCAAGGAGACCGGCTAAGCAAATGGTGAGCGATCTGGAAGGGGTTGCTAAGAGAGAAATGGTGCATCTGGGGTACGGTCGTTCTCGCTGGCACTGCTGGCCGGGATGAGTCGATTTTTCCACTAAAAGGGGAGGTTGGACGATCAGGGGGAGTCGGGTTCGGTGGAAGGGGTGGCGATCAAGGAGCCTCGCAGTTGCGGATCCCCGTCCAGCATCAAATAGGCGCATCGCAGTGCGTTGATTCGGTGCATCCCTTCCCCACGTTGTTCGAAGAAAATACGCAAGGGTTCGCGTGAGGTCTGCAGTCGTTCCAGCACCACGGTCACTGGGGCTTGGTTGCTGTTGGAGGCCAGCTGAAGCAACTGTCCGGAGGAGGGGCCGGCGATGCTGTCGTAGACCAGCAGTCCCGCCTGGGGATGGTTAGAGCATTGCAAGGTTTCCACCTGCAGTTCGATCCGCACCAGGGAACCAGTCGGAACCGGGAGAGGTGGAGTTGCCAGACGCAGGACACTTCCGGCGTAGCCTCCCGCCAGCGACTGCCCTTGCCGGCTGCTGGCGGCAACCGCGATTCTGGCGGGCTTGTTGGGACTTTCGGCAGGGAGAATGTCGACTCCACTATTGGCGATGGATTCCAGTCGGCGATCCATTCTCCAGTCGGCTTCCATCATCGCCGCCAGGGAGTTGGGAGGCCACTGCGGGATCGGTAGATTCTGCAGCGGGCGGTTGGCGAGCGATTGGCGGGATTGCCAGAAGAGAGGGAGGTATCCGGCACGTTCCAGCCAGGGATTGGCCTGAGGTTGCTGATAGCCCGCCATCGCCCGTTGCCAACCGGCTCGCACGACACGGCAAGCTGCGGCGCTAGCAAGCTGGAGCTGGGAGACCGCAGCGCTCCATTCAGCACGAGATTCAAGGAATTCCGAGCGTCGTACCAGAGCTTGGCAATCGGCCAAAGTGCGCCACGCCGGGTCGTCGGGCGGGACCGGTTCGGTGATCAGGCTCCACTGAGCCACCCGCATCAGTTGTTCTGCCTGGAGCGATTCGATTTCCAGCATCGCACGAGCGGTGGTGGTGGCGCGTTGCTGGAGGTATTCGGTGGCGCGCGCATTTCGAGTGACGATGATGCACTCGATGAACCCGGGCCGTTCGATCGTCGCCACTGCATCCTTGGGGCCAACCAGTTCGGCGATCGGTTCTAGTCGTCCCTGGGAGATCCGGAAGGCCTGGGAGGCGTCGGTCCAACCGGGAAGTGGCAGGCGCAGTACATCAACCGAGGGTGGCATGGGGCAGTGCCCATCGTGAACTCCTTCGGTCCAGAGGAGGATCATTTGGCTGTCAGAAAGTGCGTGGATCGAACCACCGTAGCCTTGCGGGCGGAGGTTGGTCAGCGGTGCAGGCGTGATGGCTCCTTGCACCCAAGGTTGGATCCACTGCAATTCCACCTGCGCGGCACGCAGGAAGGCGACGCGAGCTTCGCTTTCTGGTTCCCCGGCATCCAGTGGGCTTAAGGATCGAAAAAGCCACCCTCGAGCGCCGGCGGCAATGGTGCGATAGAGTTGCATGCGCGCTTGCAGGATGTCGAAACCATGCAATTGCCTAGTGGTTCCGCTCCCCAGGATCCGCTCCATCGCCTCCGTCTGTTCCGTGAATTCCAAGGTTGGCTGCAACTGGACGGTGGTCAATGGAATCGCATAACCTCGCGTTCTTTCGTAGGCGCTTCGCAGCAGTTCCACCTGCTGTCCCCCGTCACGCAGGGTGGTCGGTAGCGGGGCAGGGATCGACAGGACGTCGGATAGCCGCGCGTAGTTCCAGTCGTCTTCCATGACTTCGGCCAGGGTGGGTCGCTGTAAAGGGGAAGGGAAGAGCGCCGCCCGGTCGCTCATCGTGCGAACCGAATCGACATGGTTGCGGTCCAGCCCTGTCCCGAGCGACCAGCCAATCACCGGCCGATAGCTCGACCAACGCTCCGGAGGCGGCGTCACCTCAGGCGGGGGTGCGACGACGCGAAGATTGGCCTCGGCCGCCTGGTCCAGCCACGCTTCGTCAGGTGCTTGATCGAGGACCACCCCGGTGACCCCCAGAGATGCAAGCCACGAGAGATTCTCTCCTTGGTACTGTACCCAGCGCGCCAATTTGCCACGCAGATCCTGGATCCTTTCGGTCCGCTCCATCGCGATCGACTCGGGCGACGCTTCCAGCCCCATCTGAAGACTGGGATCTGAAGGAGCCGAAGGGGCCTGATCAACCTCCACCAGGGCATCTGCCGCAAGATCGTCAATCTGGATCCTTGCCACTCCCGGGCCGCTGTAGACATCTAATACCATCGCGTCGATGTAGGCTCCTCGCAAATCGATCTGAGGGCCATACTGACTGCGTAGAATCCGCTGCTGCTCCAGCAGCAAGCGCAGGGGATTGTTCACTTCCACCATCGTCCACTGGCCACCTAGCGACGAAGGGGATCCCCAGAGAACCGTCGTCAGCGGGTTGCGTGTGGTCGGGTGGATTGCATCAGGAAAAACGACCCGCAGCCCTAGCTTCAGTCCCCGCGCCGCGGCGCGGATCCAGACCGAGCACGTCACTTCTTCGATGATCGCCGTCGGCCGCAGGCGATACTCCAGCCAGGTGTAGGTTCCTGTCTTCTGCACCAGTTCCACCCACTCGCTGGTCTGGCCTTCGTGAGCCAGTCCGGGACGCAGTTCGTGGACCACCAGACGCGCTTCGGTATCGCTAGCGGAGAGTTGCCAGCGAGGTACGCCCGATTCAAAGGGGTCTCGAAGCTGAGCGAACAAGGGAGGGCACAGGAGGGAAGCCGAGACAAAGCAGACGGTCCAGATGAATGCGCTTCGCCAGAGCGACCCGGATGGGCTGCTGGTTGTTCGAGAGATCCAGATGTCGCCACGTCGCTGCATCGCGTCGATCCCAACTCGGGGGTGCACCTGGGGAAGGGGGAGGGAAATCATGCCATGGAAAAGGAGCAGTCGGTCCGGTCGCTAGAGGGAAGCGGGAACGAAGGTTCGCATGAGCGAACGTACTTCGAATGCTTCTTCAGCGAGTGGGTAGCAAAAGCTGGCGATGGTCGCTAGAGAGATCGATCAAAACCCTGAAGGAATTGCTTCTTCATTGATTTTTGTGAATGAATCTTGATCGATCCTTTACGATTTTCCGGCTCCCGAGTCCGGGTGGGGTCGGTATTGTGTAGCAGAGGAAAAACGAGTCGGGATCTTCTGCACGGACGTCTTTGTGCTTCACGATGAAGTCGGTCGGGTACCAGGAGCCTTTGCGATGATGAGCCGTTGCTTTCTGCTCAGTCTGCTCGCTGTTCTCTTCGCCGAAGTGGCGAAGGGAGAGATCGTCACCCAGTGGAACTTCAACGCGATCACCCCCGGGAATATCGCAACCGCACTTCCCAGCACTGGTGTGGGGAGCATCTCCTTGGTCGGTGGGACGACGACGCCAATATCAGGATCGGCCGGGACAGGGTCCAGCGATACCGCATCGCCGAATCTGGCTTTTCAAACCACGACGTACGCGACTCAGGGTACGGGGAATCTTTCCCGTGGGGTCCAGTTCGCAGTCTCGACGGTAGGCTATCAGGATATTCAGGTCACCTGGGACCAGCGCCACAGCAATACCTCCTCCCGGTTTTGGGCGTTGCTCTACACGACCGATGGGGCGACATGGAATACTTTTTCGGCTACTGGCGCCGGAACGGACACCGGTTTGTATGTGGGGGCAACCGGAGATACTTGGTTCAATCAGCGAACGGCCGATTTGAGCGGGATTGCGGGAGTGAACGACAATCCGAATTTTGGCATTCGTATCGTCGCCTCATTCGCTCCAGGACTGTCTACCTACGCCGCCAGCAGTCCGACAGGCACTTATGCGGCTGGTGGCACCGCTCGATTCGACATGCTCACGATCAATGGTACATTCACTGCAATTCCTGAACCCAGTTCGGTCTTGCTGACGGCAGTGGCCGCCTGTGGTTACCTGTCGCGACGTCCATGGCGGCGGAAGCTGGCCGTCTAATTCTTCTCGATGCTGGTCGAGCGATGTGATCGGCGGCAGGGCGTTTTAGAGTTCTTCCCTCTTCTGACGCCGCTGTTCGATTTCCTTCAGGGTGTAGACGGCGCCCTGATTGCAGCCAGGGCATTGGCGAGCGGTTTGTTGCCAGGCTTTGGGATCCTCCAAATTGGAGGACCAGAAAGGCCAGGTTCGGCACTGGATTGGGCGAGCCTGATAGACGGTGCAACCGCGAGTTTGCGGATCGAGAAAGATGCAATCGCCGTCGGGGTACTCGACAAGACTTTTGCGGGCTCCCACCCTACGAACAAAACGCCGCTCGAACTGGTCGACGTCGTGCCCCATCCCGAGTGCTTCGGCTAGAGCGGCGATCTCTTCCGGTTCGACCCAGACGAATCCGGGGGCTCCCCCGCAGCATCGACCGCACTGGGTGCATTCGAACGCAAGCCCTTCTCGATACCAGGGGGATGAGTCATCGGCAGGCATGTCGATCCGCTTTGCTCAGAGGGTGGAAATAGAGTTGCTCAGATACATCCAACAGGTCTTGCATCGTAGCAAAGGCAGCCGCCAGCGGGAGGGGAAGTCGCGGCGTGGATGGCACGATCTGAAAACGACAACGGCCAGACCCATTGCGAGTCTGGCCGTCGGTGCGATCGGTTTGATGCAGGTGATTACTTATGGAAGTTGTACTGTGGGTTGTTGATATCGAAGTCCTCATCGGTCAACCCGACGTTCAGCTTCAGTTGCTGGTAGGTGTACTCCTCCAGCACCTGCATCTGTCCCCCTTCTTCCGCTGGCCAGTCGTAAGCGGCATAACGGACGGGGATGTCGAGTTCCTTGTCGACGAAGATTTGCGCCATGCAGAAGTCGTAATGAGCGGCTGGGTGCGGTGTCTTCACCTGCAGCACCTTGCACTCGCGGCCACTGACCTTGGCGCCTTCCAGGAACTCCACTTCGCAGGTGCCATGCGACTTGTATCTTTCGCCCCGCTCCAGCAGTTTGACCATCAGGTTTTCGATCCCGATTTCCGTGAGCGGATAGCGCTGGCCCTGCATGGCGATCCAGCTGTTGGGATCCAGATGATGGGTACCAAGCATCCGCTTGATTCCCGATTCGTGAGCGACCATCTTGCCGTCGTTCTGATTCTCGACGTAGAGCACCTCGCGGCCTTTGACGGCGCTTGGCTTGAGGAACATCAGGTAGACACTGAACGGAATTTTGAGTTCCCCATCCACTACCTTGCGGTTGCGAATTTTGGCGAACATGAATTCGTATTCACCCAGCTCTCCCCCCACCTGCTCACGCTTGACCAGAACCGCGGTGTAGTCCTGAACATCTTCGCGAACCTTCAACAGTCCACGACGCGCCAGGTCCAGCGCTGGATCCAGCGCATTGGGCTCGTTCAACAACGGCTTGGCTGCGTCATTCTTCGAGATGCGAAGGACTGGTTCGACCAGTTGTGCATTCTTTGGATCGGTCTGCTGGGCTGACGCGATTGGCGCCAAAAACAGTGCCAAACCTAAAGAGGAAAGCGATCCCAAAATCGCAAATCTTTTCATCGACCGCTCACTCCCCATGTTGGATCCGAAGCCTGGAACCCTCATCCCTGCGTCCCCCAGACACGGACGCGACGACTGGTAAGATCGATCAGGGAGGCTGTGGAACTCGAAGCCGGTTCCCGCAGTTCCCGGGGGAAGAGGATTTTTTGGATTCCCAGATGCACTATCTCTTGGAGTTTGCCCAACCTCTACATTGAGATCGACCGTATCAATTTGTCACGGTGGTTCCCAGAGCAATTGGCGTCCCCGGAGGTGGGGTGGGTGAGAGGCTCAGAGCTAGCATTGAGCGGAGGGTGGAACTTAGTCGTTCCAGTTGGATTCGGCCTGTTGGATTATTTGGTGGGCATCCCAGGGAGATTCTGCATGCCGAAGTTGTGCCAGCAGATCCGGATCACTGATCAATCGGCTGAGCCGGGCTTGGATGCGAAGATGGATGCGATCGTTCTCGGCCCCGATAAGGAAAAACAGATCGGTCAGTCGCCCGGAGCGATTGCCGAAGGGGAGAGGGCTTGAGGCGATTCCCAGAGCCAGGAACGATTCGGCCAGGAGGTTCGGCTGGGGACGGCGTGGGTGGAGTAGGGCGACGCCATTTTCCAGTGCGGTGGAGAGCAGTTGTTCGCGTGCCTGGACAGCCTGTGCCATCGCCGATTCATCCCAAAGTTTTCCGGTGGTGGCGGCTAGGTGGCACATGTCGCGGATGACGGCATTGGAGGTTCTTGATTCCAGCGGGATGGCGATTGCATCGACCGACAGCAGATCGGACAGGACGATGGGGGATTCCTCAACCGGTGCCGATCGCTCGAACCACCGTTCCACCTCCTCCAGTTCTTCCGGGCTGCTCATTCCGATCCGGTTTTCCAGCCAGTGATGGATCTCCGATTCGGAGAATCGCCACTGCCCTTGAACCTTGCGGCCTGGCAATTCGCCGCGTTTGATCAGTTTCTGGATCTGATCGGGGGTGAAGTGCAGGTAGGCTGCCAGTTGTTCCAGATCGAAGTCCTTGCCGGACATGGAAATACAGCTCCTTCTTCATCGGCAGATCGATCGCCGGTTGGATGGGGATGAGCCACCCTTGTGGTTCCGAATGGCCCGTGGTTCCGAAGGTTGCAACTCTCCAGGCGGCTCCTTCGAGGGCCAAGAGGAGCGGTGGCATCAAGGTTTTCGAGGTGGGGCGAACTTGATGCGGTCGACCAGTCGGACGACATCGTTGCCCTGTCGGTAGCCGGTCACAGCGGTGATGGCTTCGACGACGTGGACGTAGCGCAGGTTGTAATCGAGGTCGATTTCGACTTCCGGGCCCTCTTCCTCCGAGGGGCCTGCGCTATCACCCATCAGCTGCACGATGTAGGCTCGCACCTTGGCCCAATCCTGTCCAAACGAGATGGTGTCGTTGACTGAGATATCAGCCAGTTGCCCATTGGCATCGGCTTTCATTCGAAGCTTGATGGGAAGCTGCGTCAGATCGGTGGGAGCTCCGCCGGCCCCCGAGAGGGGCATCTTGACGTTGAAATCCCCCTCCTGAGCGGCGATTTTGAAGGTCGTGATAAAGAAGATCAACAGCAGAAAGACGATGTCGATCATCGAAGTCATCTGCAGTTCGGCTTTGACGGCACTTTCCGGTGGCTTTCTGATTTTCATCTTGGTTTTCTTCCCGTAGCTGAGGAGGACCTGAGCCAGATTCCGGAGGAGTCGAGCCGGTGTCAGTAGCGCTGATCTTCCTTGACTCGCAGCGTGAATTTTTCAAAGCCGAGGTCCTGGCACTTGCGGATGAAGTCCTGTACCACGCCACCTGGGACGTCGCGATGGGCGCGGATGATGATATTCGCGTCGGAGGCTCCCTTGTTCTTGGCCTGAAGCAGACTGATTTCGTTATTCAGGAGGGGGCGGACACCTTCGAGGGTGGAGGTGATGCCACCGATGACAACAGTCCCGTCGGCGGGTACGTGCAGAGTGATCGGAAAGTCGACTGGCGCGTCGGCGGGCCTCGCCAGTTCGCTTTCGGGCAGAGTCACCCGGTCGTTCTGCTCGCTTTGGGAAAAGTTCATCAGCACCATGAAGAACGCGATCAACTGGAAAGTCATGTCGATCATCGGGGTCAGATCAGGTTCCGGGATTCGGTAATCATGTTCTTTTCGCTTACGCATCAGTCGATTCCTTACTTGCGAACCGAATCTTCGAACTTCTCAAGGAGGTTTTCGCTGGTGTTGCCCACTTCCAGCACCATCCTCTGAAAGCGGTTGCGAAGGATGTTGTAGATGGCGATCGCAGGGATGGCGATGTAAAGCCCCAGCAGCGTGGTCACCAGCGCCGTGGAGATCCCTTTGGCCAGTTCTGAGGGAGGCGGGGTGGTGGTGCGCGATGCGATGACGGTGAAGGCGGCCACCATCCCTTCGACCGTTCCCAGCAGCCCTACCATCGGAGCGATATTGCCGATCAGCGCCATGTAGCCCAACCGGTGTTCGACCTTCATCGTCTCCTCCTCACCGGCGATCTGCATCGCTTCGATGGCGTGATCGTAACCTTTTTCCAGCTTGCCCAGGCCTGAGGCAACGACTTGTCCTAGCATCGAGTCATCATTTCGGATCAGCTCGGCGGCCCCTTCGAGGTTCTGTTCGGCTAGGCATTGTTCGACACCTTCCACCAGATCGGTCGGGCAGATGGCATCGCGTCGCACCGCCAGGATATTCATCACCAGAAATCCAACCAGGAGGAAGGAGAGGATGAGGAAGGCCAGCGAATACTTCCAGCCCAGGGCTTCGTAAGTCCATTCCAGGAGCGACTGGTTTTTCACTGGCGTTGCGGCGGGTGCCGCGGCCGGGGCCGCCGGTGCGGCAACTGGCTGGGCTGCTGGTGCGGCAGCTGCCGGGGCGGCATCCTGGCCCATGGCGACGGTCATTGGGGGTCCCAGCCATGCAGTCAGCAGCAGCGCCAGGAACCCGATCCGCAGGGTACATGACCAGGTTGGGACAGCCAGTTTCAGGACGCTCGAGACAATGGGCAACATGGACTTCTCCCAGTGAGGACAAGAATTAGGGGTTATGGGATCGACTGCCAGCGGCATGAGGTTGGTGGGACGGGGCGATTTCGCATCGTCATTTTTTGGCCCAGGCGCTGCCGGCATAGAGGGTCGTCAGTTTTTCTTTCGCTTCCGCGGCTCGCTGTGGCTCACCTAGTTTCGCCCACAGCTGGCTCAAATGGTAGAGCGCCTCGGCGTGGGTCTCTGGGTTGTTCGAGAATAGCAGATCGCTGTGCAGGTAGGCCAGCACGGCCTGTTCCCACTTCTGTTCCTTCTGCAGGGCTTCCCCTTGCGCGTTGTAGAGGGCGGCGAAGAGCTGCGAATCGGTGGAATCGTTCTCCTGAATCATTTTCTGGAGGTTCTGGAGGGCATCGGCGGTCTTCCCCTCGGAGATATCGCAGCGTGCCAGAACGACCTTGGCCAGTTGCTGGCTGCGAAGGGTGGCTGGGTCGGTAGCAGCGGTGGCGATTGCTTCCGAGCAGACGGTGCGGGCTTCCGCAAACTTCTGCTGGCTCAGCAATGCCCTCGCCTCCAGCACTTTGCTGCGGAGAGCCACCTGAGGATAAGGGGCTTTGGCCAGAGCGCCAAAGTAAACGCTGGCCCGATCGTAGTTGCCCAGCAACGTCGCCAGTTCGCCCAATGTCTCGGTCCCTTCATAGAAATGATGGGAGTCCTTATTGGCGGTGAAGTAAGCCAGAAGCCCTTTGGCGGCCGATCCCGGATCGGCTCGGCCCGTCAGCGCCAGATTGCCTTCGATCCATGAACTGTAGTAAGCCAATTCGGCCTGTGCGGCATCGCCGGTGACCGATTCCGGATCGATCTTTTTGATCTCTTCCTGCGCTTGGTCCCACTGACCGTTGGCCGCCAGTTCCTTGACTCGCGAGAGAGTCGACGGTTCGCCATCGAAGACAACGCGCGCCAGCGCTGGGGTTTCAAAGGTCTGCGGAGTGCCACGCACCTCGATCACCACCTTGTCACGTCCGATCTCGGTGATGGAACCGCTGACGGACGAACCCTGCTTGGGATAGATACGGTCGTCGGCGAAGATCGCACTTGCGGAGCCAGTCAGCAGCATGGCGGTGAGGGCCAAATGCTGACGCAGGGCGAAGATGGTTCCGGGAAGATCAAGGGAGGGCAGGGGGGCTGCTGTTGGGCTCATCGGTCGGGTCTCCTGGTCGGAATCGGCTGCCAAGGTCATGCGATGGCGTCCGATGGAAAGGGCTTGTGGGATAAGGATCGATCAGGGGGTCGCTGGAGCGGCTTGAAGGAAGTCCTTCATCCCTGATTGGGGTTTGTTCAGGGCGCGCTGAGCTTCTCGCGCGATCTGGTCGAATGCCGGGTAGTGCTTCGACTGCACGACCCCTGGGAATCCAACGGCGGTGCTACGCAGGTCCCCCAGCGTTCGTTCCCATTCCTTGGTCTTCTTGGCGGGATCGGTTTCCGAAGCAGCGATCTGCATACGGCATTGGGCCAGCCGCATTCGACTTTCAAAAAAGTATTCGAGCAGTTCGGGCTTTTGACCGGCGGAGCGAGCCAGTTTCTGGGACATCAGGCCCCAACCCCATACCGACATCGTTCCGTTGGGCAGCTTGTCGGTCCCCAGCATCGCTTCGCGTAGGCGCTGAGGATCCTTGCTGGTTGTCCCCCAGTCTTCTAGCGTGCGCGCCGCTTCCAGTTGGGCGCTGAGCATTTGGTTGTTTCGTTTCAGTAGTCCCTTGAGCCGTTCGATCGCTTCGGGAAACTGCTTGGCCCCTCGCATCGCCATCGCCGACTTCCATTCGATTTCATCGAGCGACTTTCCGACCGATTCCAGCAGCTTGGGATCCTTCTGCTGGAGGCTCAGCAGACGCAGATAGGTGGCGGAGGCTCCCTGAAACAGTTTCTCCTTCTGCGCGGCGGCCAGCGGATTGGAGTCTTCCTGCTGAGCCAGCGAAAGCATGGTGGAGCCAGCCCAGTCGAGTGTGGAAGGGTCTTCGGAGATACCAGACAATTGAACCAGCAGCACCTGGACGCTGTCGACCAGTTTCGCGCGGTCCTGAGGCGATTTGTTCTGACGAATTTGATCGCGGAGATCTTGCGCCAGCATCACCAGGGAGGCAGCCATCTTTCGCGAACCCTCGGGGGTATCGGCCACCGATTTGCTCATCTGACCCAGCAACGCCTCCAACTGCTTGACGTCCAGTTGGGGGCCTTTGCCGCTGCCTGCGGCGAGCACCTGAGTCTGCAGTTGCAAGCGGTAGGCGTCTAGTTTCACGCGCGGCTCCTGAACGATTTCAGGCCGAGATGCAAGGACGGCAAGAGGTCCGACTTCGGCACGCTGCAGGATCGCCGACGCCTCGTCGAACTTCTGGGTTTTCATGGCGATGGCAGCCAGCGAATTGCCTGTCTCCACCGCGCGCTGGTCGACCGTGTCGGGTGTCAGCGGCTGGTAACCTTCTTCCAGCATCCGCTGCGCGCGATCGCGAATGGCGATTTCAGCTTCCCCTTCTTCCTTTCCTTCCTTGCGGCGTGCGTCGCACTCCAGGAGATAAAGGTTGTAGAGCACCACTCCCAGTTCTCGTCGGATCTGGGCGCCCTTGGGTCCTTCGGCGGGGAGCATCTTGAGGTACCGCTCGGCATCCTCCCAGCGCTGCTGTTTGAACGCGCCGTCCAGAAGGATCAAAGCCGCATCCTGGCTTTCAGTAGCGGAAGGCCAAGTGGAGATCATGTGGTTGGCGAGCGACTCGAGGGCGGCCGATGCCGAGGCGGCTCGCTGTGGATCGGCCACCTCGCTCAACTTCTGGTAGGCCACCAGCGCCAGTTTGCCCGATGCCTTGCCGCTCTCGGAACCTTGGCTGGAGCGAGTCAGAAAGTCGCTGACGACGGCGCTCTCCCAGAAGCGATCCTGTTTGAGCAGGGCGTAGGAGAGCATGTAGCGAGCGCGGACCAGGTCATCGCGGGCATCTTCGCTACCGAACAGCCGGAGGGTCTGTCGCAGGATCGATTCCGCCGAAGCAAAATCCTGTCGGCTGGCATCGACCACTCCCTGGATCTCCTGCTCGATCGCCCCCTTCTCATCGGCGGAGGCTTCCGACAGCCTAGTTCGTAGGATCTCCAGCGAAAGGTCGGCGTTCTCCCCCTGTTCGATCCGTTCTCGCGCCGCTGGGAGCCCCTCGGCAAACTTCTTGACGACCACGCCATCGCCCTTTGCCTGGCCAGCCGCTTCGACCCCCAGTTTGGAGAGAGCCTGTCGAGCTGCTTCCTGATGGGAGCCAGCGCGCCGCAGGATGCCATTGAGGAGATTGCGAGCCTCGGCTTTTTCCGTCCTAGCCTTGGTGGCCGATGCGGGATCGGAATCCAACTTGGCGGCCCAGGCCCCTTTGGCTTCTCCCAGTGCAAGCTGCAGATCGAGCCATTCGGGTTGCCATCGTTCGGCACCCTGGGCCGTCTTCATCAACTGCTCGGCCCTCGCGATGATCGCCTCGAATTTCCCCTGCTCTGCGTTGGCCAGAAGGCGCACCAGAGACGCAGTCGCCTGGACTCGCCATTCGCGAAATGGTCCAGTCTCTTCAATATCCGCCACGCGCACAAAGCTGTCGTAGGCATCATCGACCTTGCCCAGTTTGGCCTGCACCTGGCCGCGATAGAGGAGGCTGAGCGTCCGGCGTCCGGCTTCCTTGGAGCCTGGGGTTTTTTCGATGACTTGCGAGAGAAGAGACTCCGACTTCTCGAGAAATGCTTTCGATTCCGCCGAGCCATCGGGATAGGTATCGGCGAGAAATTTGTTGGTGAGACCTCGTAGGATTTCCGCTTGGCGATATTCTCCTTGGTACCGTTCCCGGGTTGCCAGGGCGGCGGCGTCAGTTGCGGCGACTCGCGCCCCCTGCATCGATTCGAGAATCGGTTTGAGTTCCGCCAAAGTGTCGTCAAAAAGCTTCAGCGCTGCCTCAAATGCCTGCCTGCCTGCTAGCCTTTCCTGCTCGGTCGCCTTCGGGCTTTTTGCTGCTTCAAGAGCTTGCTGGCCACGCCCCAGCAAGAGATCGGCAAGAGCCAGTCTGGCTTCGGATCGGCGAGGATGATTTGGGGATGCCTGAAGGAAGTCTTCAAAACCTTTCTTCAGCTGGTCCATTCTCTGGTTGCGTTGTTCGGTCGACCTCAGGGTGGCCAAGGAATCTTGCAGCAGCAGCAACCGTTCCAGCGGCAGATCGGCCTTCATCGTTTCGGGCAGCGCGCCGGTGCGATCCAGATCTTCCAGATACACGGCGGCCAGTTGGTGCAACTGCTGTTCCTTCAGTCGCTCCAGGAATTTCGCGACAGGTTCTTCGGCCATCGCCAATGTCCCGGTGAGGCCTGCGATGGCCAGCCCGAGCAGGCCTGCCTGGATTCGACTGGTGAATTGTTCCCAAGCAAATTGTTCCCAAGCAACAGGAAGCGATCGACCAGGAGTCGACTGCAATCGATTAGCGCGATCAGCCTGGGTCCGGCAGGACCGAGGGGTGGATCGATGAAACTGCTTGCCCATATCTCGATTCGCTC
>Ga0315900_10003162_pt1 | contig 24326 bp, 25 predicted proteins | sample LakEriMetagenome_FD_203521 | JGI IMG/M metagenome (GOLD analysis project Ga0315900, IMG submission 203521) | Freshwater fungal communities from buoy surface, Lake Erie, Ohio, United States - Buoy 12 MA114 | ecosystem: Environmental > Aquatic > Freshwater > Lake > Lake biofilm | place: USA: Lake... | reverse complement strand
ACTGGATCTACTGGAGCAACAGGAGCACAGGGACACACAGGTGATACAGGATCAACAGGAGCACAGGGACACACTGGATCTACTGGAGCAACAGGAGCACAGGGACACACTGGTGATACAGGATCAACAGGAGCACAGGGACACACTGGATCTACAGGAGCAACAGGAGCACAAGGACACACTGGTGATACAGGATCAACAGGAGCACAGGGACACACTGGATCTACAGGAGCAACAGGAACAACTGGAGCAACTGGATCAACTGGAGCACAAGGACACACTGGACCCTCTGGTGGTCCGCAAGGTTCTACAGGAGCACAAGGAGCAACTGGACCCTCTGGTGGAATCACAGGATACACAGGAACAAAAAATGGCAATTATTTATACTGGAACTCAATTGCAAATGGTTGGCAAGTTGGTAATACTGAAATTAGTCTCGGTAATGATGCTGGGATTGGACAGACCCCAGGTTCAAACTCCATAGCAATTGGTAATGATGCTGGAAAAAACGGTCAAAGTAGTAACGCTGTATCGGTTGGTTATGGTGCAGGATCTGAATATCAAAACACACAGTCTATAGCAATAGGTTATTATGCAGGAAATTTAACACAAGGTACAAATTCCATAGCAATTGGTCCTAGTGCAGGTTTAAATAATCAAGGCACACAGTCTATAGCAATAGGTGTGAACGCAGGAACAACTCAACAATCAGGTAGTAGCGTAGCAATTGGTTTTAATACTGCATATAGAAATCAAGGCACACAAGCTGTAGCAATAGGTTTTCGTGCGGGAGAAAGTGCTCAAGGAGCGTTATCTGTAGCCATTGGTTTTCAAGCGGGGCGAGGAACCCAAGGTGTAAATTCAGTAGCAATTGGAAATCAAGCAGGAAATACAAGTCAACAAAGATTTAGTGTAGCAATAGGCAGTGATGCAGGAGAATTTATGCAAAGTACACAATGTGTAGCAGTTGGTTATCAAGCAGGACAAACACAACAAGGTACACAATCTGTAGCAATTGGTGTGAATGCAGGAAGTGCTACTCAAGGCCAATTGGCTGTGGCAATTGGTAGTTCTGCAGGAAATATAAGTCAACAACAATTAAGTGTAGCAATAGGTGCGAATGCAGGAAATTTTATCCAAAGTGTACAATGTGTAGCACTTGGTAATCAAGCAGGACAAACACTACAAGGTACACAATCTATAGCAATTGGTGCGAATGCAGGAAGTGCTACTCAAGGATCATCAGCTGTGGCAATTGGTAATTTTGCAGGAAGTGCTAGTCAAGGACAAAACACTGTGGCAATAGGAAGTAATGCAGGACAAACACAACAAGGTACACAATCCGTAGCAATAGGCAATGATGCAGGAGCTTTTACACAAGGTAGACAATGTGTAGCAGTTGGTAATCAAGCAGGACAAACACTACAAGGTACACAATCTATAGCAATTGGTGCGAATGCAGGAAGTGCTACTCAAGGCCAATTGGCTGTGGCAATTGGTAGTTCTGCAGGAAATATAAGTCAACAACAATCAAGTGTAGCAATAGGTGCGAATGCAGGAAATTTTATACAATCAGAAAAAGCCATAGCAATTGGTATGAACGCAGGAATAACTCAACAATCAGAAAACGCCATAGCAATTGGTATAAATGCAGGTAATAATTTACAGGGTACAAATTCCATAGCAATTGGTAATCAAGCAGGAGGGCTTAGTCAAAAAACAGCATCAATAGCAATTGGTTACTTAGCAGGATACAACGCTCAAAATGAATATGCTATAGCACTAGGATACGCCGCAGGGGAAGTGAACCAAAATATAAAAACTGTAGCAATTGGTTTTCAAGCTGGACAAAATAATCAGTCTGTTAATAGTATAGCAATTGGATACCAAGCAGGAGGATTTGTTCAATCTGTTAATAGTATAGCAATTGGAAGCAACGCAGGACAAACACAACAAGGAGGCTATTCAATAGCGATAGGTACTGATACTGCAATAAATGGTCAAAAAAATTATAGTATAGCAATTGGATGCAACGCAGGACAATTGCAACAAAGTACATATTCAATAGCTATTGGATATCTAGCAGGGGCAACAGCACAATCCACTCAAAGTATAATATTAAATGCAAGCGGTGAGGTTTTAAATGTTACTGGAGGTTCAACTGAAGCAAGGTCGTTATATGTAAGACCAATTGCGGAAGCAAGTATAACTCAAGGAGTAATGGTGTACGACTCAACGACTTACAAAGTATCATTTGTTCCTACTAAAACCTTTGTAATTGACCATCCAACTAACAACGATAAATATTTGGTTCACGCTTGTTTAGAAGGACCAGAAGCAGGAGTATATTATCGAGGTGAAGGAGAAATAATAAATAATGAAAGTACTATAATTAAACTTCCTGATTATGTAGATAAAATTGCTTACCAACTAACAGTAAATTTAACTCCAATTAATGACGACGGAACAGAAAAACAATTAATATTAACAAGTTCTCGTGTTAAGAATAATGAATTTACGGTATATGGTCCCAATTGTGAATTTTTCTGGACCGTATATGGAAAAAGACACGATATAGATGTGGAACCTTTAAAACAATTAACACAAGTAAAAGGAACTGGACCCTATACATGGATATAAAAAAAATTGAATATAAAAATAGTTAAATAGATAACTATATAGATAGTTAATGGAATTTTCTATAGGACAGCAATTAGCATTTAATAAATATATTGAAGGAGATAATATATTTATTACTGGACCAGGTGGAACAGGAAAAACCGCATTAATTCGTCATATTCAAAAAGACGCGTATAAAAAATGTGTAGATGTTCAAGTATGTGCATTAACTGGATGTGCTGCGGTTCTATTAGAATGTAAGGCAAAAACAGTCCATTCGTGGGCTGGAATTAGATTAGGGAATGGAACGATTGAACAAATGGTCACAAAAATTAATAAAGATAAGTATGCAAGGGCCACTTGGAAAGGCACGGATATTCTAATTATTGACGAAGTATCAATGATGTCGCAAAAACTATTTGAAATGTTAGATGCAATAGGAAAAACAGTAAGAAGAAATACAAAGCCATTTGGAGGGATCCAATTAATATTTTCAGGCGATTTTTATCAGTTGCCACCAGTTGGAAACAAAGATGAACCATTAACCACAAAATTCTGTTTTGAATCAGAATTATGGTTTCAAACATTTAAACTGGAAAATCACGTGAATATGAGTAAAATTTTCAGGCAAAGTGACCCTATTTATCAGCGTATTTTAAACCAAATTCGTGAAGGGCGTTTAAAACGTTCTTCCAATGAAGCGCTCCTACATAATGTAGGGAAGGAACTCCCCGCGGAGTGTTTAATACGCCCTACAAAATTATTCCCTACACGGAATAAAGTGGATTATATTAATATCTCAGAAATGAATAATCTTAAAACCAAAGAATATGAATATAAGATTATATATAAAACGGACCTTGAAATGAGTGCTCAAGAACGGGTAAAAAGACTTGGGTTCACTAAAGAACATATTCAAACTGAATTAATGTATTTACAGGGCAATTTGCGGTGCGATGAAATTGTAAAACTAAAAATTGGAGCACAAGTTATGTGTATCGTTAATATTCAATTAGAAAATGGAGATATTTTATGTAATGGAGCACAAGGGATTGTTAAAGATATAAGTCCACAAGGGTTTCCAATTGTTTTATATAAAAATGGCTATCAAATGATAATGTACCCTCATACATGGAGTAGCGAACTGATACCTGGAATAGGAGTTTCTCAGGTGCCTTTAATTTTGGCGTGGGCGCTAACTATTCATAAAGCACAGGGATCAACTTTGGATATTGCTGAAGTGGATGCTGGTTCAGGGATATTCGAATGTGGACAGACATATGTTGCGTTATCTAGAGTGAAAAGTTTAGAAGGCCTGTATTTAAGTTCATTTGATGCGAAACGAGTGCGAATTAATAAAAAGGTTCAGGACTTTTATGAGATTTTGGAGCAAGAAGATGCAAAAAGAAGAAGCGCGGAGGAAACAGCGAAAAAAGAAATTGACAAATTACCAGAAGCATATGCTGAAACAAAGAATATACCATTGGTTGAAGCTATGATTCCTGTGGCTACTCTTATTATAGATGCCAGTGAAAATATAGATTTCAGCCAATTTGAACTTGGAGAAGAAGAATACACTAGTTGAATTCAACAACCACATATTTTTAGTTTGGTATTTTTTATAAGCCAAAAAAAAAATTGAAATACTTTAATCAGGTAAATGAGTACCATACAAGCGATACTTAAACTTCATAGAATGTCTTTCATTACTGAGATTTCATCTGCCTTTACCAATTTATTGTCAGTGGATGGGCCACCAGGTCTTACCCATCCTCTCCTGGCCGAAAATTACGACTGGGTTGACAAGCGTTTAGATGAACTATATTATAATTATACTAATACCAATTACGAATATCCAGAAGACGAACATATCAAATTTAATACTCCGCGTTCAGTAACAACTAACAACGACGACGGAGCGGATGAGGAAATGTGTGAAACCAAGTCAAATATTTGCGAAACCGATTATTTAACTGACGTTTCTGAACTTACAGAGGACGAATTAGATAAATGTGATTCGGATGATTTATTTGACTACGATTCGGATGATTGGTACATGTACGACGCGTGTGTTTATTAGAATAGATAGAATAGATAGAATATGTAACAAGTAATAAAATTTTTAGTAATCCTTTTTTTTAAAAAAAAATTGAATTGATAGTTGAGACTTATTTTTTATTATCTAAGAATGAGCGTTGAAATACAACAACCTGTTAAAAAGCAAAGGAAATCAAAGAAACTACCTGATGATGTGGTAATTTTAGATGAAGTCCCCGTTATAGATAAAAAGCTACAAACGGAAGATCTTGGAAAGATATTTGAAATGGCAATTTGTCTATTTTATAATATTCCATACAAGGGAAAATACAAGTATAGTATGGAGGAAGCCGAAAATCTAAAGCATAGATTGCATCTTTTGCCTACGGTATTTCCTTATAAGTTAATTCATACTGCAGAAAACGGAGGCCAGTATGATTTTACTGGTGCCGAAGACGAGACAATAAAATTAAGTGCAAAAACAACAAAAAAAGACGGTAAAGTATGCCCTCAGGTGATTGGACAGCCAAGTAAAAAGAAGTTTTGTGAATTCTTTAGTATTGACCCCAGTTACACTTTGGAGCAAATTAAGGCATATATAGAAACAAACGTGACTGCAATATTAGAAATCTATTTTAATTTTACGTTTGATTGTCCAGTCTTATATTATAATAAAAAAACAAATCAATTGCTACTAATTAAACTAATACAAAAAATCAACTGGAGCAATAATATGATTGAGTTTAGCCATAATAAGAAACAAAAAGTGTGGAATGAGAGTACGACTATTGCTGTAAATAATATTACAATTGGTGAATTTCAGGTTCATAATCACAGGAATAGCATTAAATTCCGCTGGGCTTTTGAGAAGTTGTTGAAACAATTTCCAGAATCATTTGAAACCAGAAGCATTTAAAACTATTAATTTGTAAAATATTCAATTTCTTCTATAATATTACTAGTAGTTGTTTTATTAATAAACCATAAAAATTCAAAAACAGTGTCTCCAACGACCTTTTTTTGTGCTTTAAATTTTTTATATGGAATTTTATATAATTTTAATTCGCCATAACTACTAAACAAATTTTTTAATTCGTCACACGTAAGTAACCCTTCATTATTATAAGAAATGAATATATATTTGCATTTAAGATTATCTAATATTGTTTTAAACGCATTAAATGCTTTAACTTTACTGCAAAAGTTGCTCTTATTATATCCCTCAATAATCCCTGTTTTACCTTTAAGATTAATAGTTTCATCATAAGAAGCAATATAATTTAAAGGAAAGTAGTTGGCACTGTATTGTCTTTGATTATAAGGAGGGTCCATATAAACGATATCATATTCAATATCCATCTTACTTAAATCCTCTGCAGGTAAATTAAACACTTGATTTTGTTCTGTTTTAATAGTTGTCTTGGTATGAATAGGTAAAACAAGTAATTCTTTGAGTGCTGATTTTTTATATTCTTTAAGATAAGCGCCATATACACAAGAAGTATTCGCTACTTTATCAATAGAGACAATTAATGACGCTAAAAGGAAATAAAACTCATTCGTATCGATTAGTTGATCAGTGAATAATTGTTGAATATGAATACGAATCGCATCACATTTTTGCGCATTTTCTGATGTAAAGAACATTCTTTCACAATCCTTATTTTCAGAATAATGTTTATAAATCAGTCCTTTTTGACCATTTAAAATATTACATTCATCTAAAATTTCTTGTAATTTAATAGAATAAGGCGTTTTTATAAGTGCATAATTAATAATATAACTATAATATTCAATATCGTTCGCAGAACATTTGTTAGTTATATCTTGAAACTTGAAACCAATACTTCCAGTACCAGAGAACATATCAAGGAAACTAAGGTCTCCGATATTAGGAATTTCTTGACAAATAATTTCGGTTAATATAGGACATAAAGTCTGTTTGCAACCTATATAATTCAAAGTGTTCATTAAATAGTATGTATATAACTATTTAGATAAATATAATCATATTCAATTTTTTATTAGTAAGTAATTGAATATCCTTCTTTAAGTTCAAAAAAAATTGATTTAAAAAGTAATTTAAAGACAGAACCTAATTATTAAATACTTTTACCCTAAAAGTAAAATGAGTTATCAATCTCAAACCGAATATTACAGAAATAGAATGGCCGAACGAAATATCGCTTATGAATTGCTAGAGCATAGGATAAACACCTCAAAGACAAGTATTACAGGTAAAAAAAGGAAATATAAAGAAGCAATGGGGTATCAAAATGACTACGAAGTTGTGCAAGAAACGGAAATATTTTTAACTAACAAAATAAAGAATAAAGGTGATAATTGGATAGATTCTTATCTTGAAACTCAAGCTAATCAATATAATTATAGTTATAATTATAAATATAAATAAGATACAAGTTTAGCAACTTTTAGCAACTTTTCACTATCATTTTCTACCATATAAGGATAGTAGAAAAGTTGCTAAATCCTTTTCCATATAAAATATAAAATTTTTATCATAAATAAGAGCATTATGCTAAGAAAACACAATTAGAAGGTCATTTTTAAATAATTTTTATTACTGAATTTTTCACCCATAAAAATATAAAATATATTTACACCATTTATCATAATATTACCAAAAATTTTATTAACACGATAAAATTATAAGCGTTTACGGCGACCTAAATACGCTGCCGCGGAGGTGCCAACCATACCATATGCGGTATGAGGTTTATAAATAAATGTTCCTTTACTAACCGTATAGCATAACGTATTTGAACACCCATTATATTGTTTATTATATGGGAGCAATGTGGTATCGAATAGTGTTATATAATTAGAAGAACGATGTAATTTATTTTGGGGATATGCAGTGATATTACTATTTGACGAATTTTGTAATATTGAACCATTAAATATGCGAATACTTGACATTATACTATTTATGAATATTAAAATAATATTGATAAATAACTAATAAATTTAATATAAACTAACAAAATTTACGCTACTTTTTTACCACACGCACTACATCCAGGTTTTGCTTTATGGACACGATCAATCATAGGAGCGTTTAAAGACGCAGGTTTACGAATTAATGGAGGAGGGGAAGACACATTCGCTCCTAAATTTCCATAATATTTAGGAGGCAAAAGTCCAGAATTATTAAAACTCATTTTAAAACGATTCATATATTAATTACAAATATTTTAATTTTGTTTGATAATTAATAAAAATAAAATAAATTTATAAAATTATACTTGAAGCTAATGTATTTAATAAATTGCACTCAAGTTTGGATGTATTAAGTACAAGCGAATCAATATCTGTTGCTGAATATTGGTTACATAATATAACTTCTTCTATTGAAGGTTCTATTGAACCATTACACTCAAAATAAATAGATAACGAGCTTACTTGCGTTTGAATAGTGGTATCATCATCTATAAAACGAATTGTATATATATCGTTTTTAATATCAATAATTAGTGCTTTATATAATTTTGTATCTGTGATACTTTTTTTAGCCCATACAAAATCTCCAATATTAAACGTATATGTTACATCTAATATTTTATCCTGTATAGCATTGGTTTCCGAACCATAAATTCGTTTATCTGCGTCTAAATTATCAGTGATTTCTGGACAATCACAGCCATTAATAATTGCGGTTTTAACCACCTTTCCACCATAAACAGGATATGCTTGATTAAATAGTATTGGGGAACCATAATTTGGCGGGATAATTCCTCTTCTAAGAACATTTTTACCTTTTAATTTATTTAAACGTCTCTCATACGAATTATGTTTAATATCAACCCCTATTCCTCCAGGAGACATTGCGCCTGGTCTATTTCTAGTAATAGTATGTTTTGTGCTACTAGTATGATATGTTGAGCCAGACGCGATAGTTGCTACTTGACGTGCTGGTTTGGCTCGATCACTCATTTGGTTCCAATAAACGTGTGGTACAGTTAAATATGGGGTTCCTGCTTGTTCCACTAATTGAAATTGAGAAGATGGTTTTTGATAACCAGATAATCCTGCCAAGTTCATAGTATATAGAGATGATTGGACTCGCACAGTATTTTGGATTAATTTTTGTCTTTGATATTGTGAAGCTGGGTTATTTGATGCCAAGTTTTGATTACATCCTCTACAACTATATATTTCAGTTGGAATACCATTAACTTGAGTGGAACCATTTTGTGTTTGTAATATATCGATTGGAGTTTGATAAAATAAAACGGGAGATAATAAATTTACTCTTGTATCACTCATTTATATAAATGATTATTATTTTTAAAAAAATTGAATTAAAATAGAATTTATTAGAAATAATAATTAATAATATAATGTCAATAAAAGAGTTGTCTTCTAGTTCTAAATATAGTTGTGTAGTGTGTAATAAACATTATACAAAAAAATCTTCCTTAGATAAACATAAAATTCTATGTGATTTTAAATTAAAGACACAAAGAGAATTACAGATTGAAGAAGAAGAATTAAATGACACGCCAACTCATTTACAATTAGTAAAAATAGTACAAGAATTAACTTTAAAAATGATAAAAATGGAAGAAAAAATGACAGAAATGCAGAAATGGGTTGATAAAAAGAAACAAAAACTAAATATAATTGTTTGGTTAAATGCAGGGGTAGTTCCTACGATTGGTTTTTTAGAATGGGTAAAATCAACATTTATAGTTAAACCAGAGCATTTTGAAAATTTAATGGTGAATTCATTGTTTCATACGATTCAACAAGTATTTGAATTTAATTTATGTGAGAAAAGCGATTTTATATATCCAATTAAATGTTTTGTTCAAAAAAAAAGTGTGTTTTATATTTGTGAAAAAAAAGAAGATGGAACGCCAGAATGGAGACAATTAATATTGGATGATATGGTTTTATTGCTAAAAACGCTACAAAGTCGTATGATAAGGGAAGTTTCAAAATGGAAGACAGAAAATCAATATAAATTTGATGAAAATGATAAAATTTCCGAATTATTTAATAAAACCGTTATAAAATTGATGAATATAAGTTTTACTCAAGACGCTACTTTAAGTAGAATTAAAAATGGTTTATTTAATTATTTAAAAATGGATCTTAATAAGATAGTAGACTATGAATTCGAGTTTTAATGGAATACTTATTATAAATATCAAATATCAAATTACTTTTTTTTTATTATGTTATAATATGAGTAGAAATAAAATGCCAACAGATGATACACCAACAGAATATGGAAACGATATAGTGGCTAAAGGGTTTACATCTGTTTATGAAAATATTGACACACACGTTAATTCACAACTAATAAATAAACTAATAAATAGAAATAAATTAATAGCAGGTGAATTAGTTAAAGAAATAAATAAGTTAGATGGAAATATTAATAATTATTTTGAAACGGTTCCTATTTGTACTAACGTGCAAAAATTAAGTGTCGAAGCACTAACAAATATTCAAACACTAGAAAAAATAAAAACAGAATTAAAAAACGATGAAACAAATAAGATTTTAATAGATGATGCGATGCAATTTTATGAAACAGAAATAAAGCCAATAAATTATGATATGTGTAATGCCAAGAGAATAGGTAGTATTAGAAAAAAAAAAGAACCACCCAGTGGTGGGAAAATGAGGAGAACCAGGAAAAAAAGGAGAACAAGGAGAAAAAGAAAAAGCCGAAAATAAATAATATATTAAAACAACTTAAAGAACCCAACCCCGAAATTAAATAATATATCAAAACAACTTAAAGACAAATCCTTCTTTCCCATTTCTAAATTTTCTATTTTTATATTCAAACCTTTCTAAATATTCATATAGAATTTTTGACATTACGGATTGTATGCATAGATATTTAAATTTACTAGAAGATAAATCTATTAAATATCTTAGTATTCTACCACATAAACCCTGTCGTCTATATTCTGGATAAATATATATGCCAAAGAGATTAATAGTTTTTGTATTTTGTTTAAAAAAAATTAATTCTCCATATTCATAATCAAATACCACTTTTCCATTTTTATATGTAGAATAATTTAATAAATAGGTGTCTATGATTTCTTCAAATTTATTTGACATAATGTATTTATACTATAATCTGAAAAATTATTTATGACTTTTTTTTGATATTCCATTTATATATTATATATAGAAATTAAAATTTAGATTGTTTTATATATTTTTTTGAAATAAATCCATATATTTTTAACAAATAAAAATATATAGTAATATTATATATGTTATCATCCTTATCTACATTTAATCAAGTAAACAAAAGAACAGAGGCACCCCCACCTAATTTGAACCAATTTACATATACCATTTCTGGTTCTAATTATGTTGGTACACCAGGACAATATCCAATTCAGTTTAATAATATTGGAACAACAACACAAGGAAATATTACCAATTTCAGTATAGCAAATTATCAAGGAACTGGAAAACAGACCACCATTTATATAAAGGCAAAAACAAATAATAATGTTCAAAATGTTCGTTGGTTAACGATATCAAAAGATTTTACAACTTTATCAGATTTTATGAATATAGTTCAACCTAATGGGGCAGATTTACGGTCCTTTAATTGTTGTTTATTTCAAGGTAATGTAACTAATCTTGATTTTTCTACTACAAATATTTTACCTGCTGTTAATCAGTATGCTCACGTCTTTTTTACTTTAAATGGTTCTACTGGAAAACAACAATGGTTTATATATTCTCAAGCAGGAAACTTAATTTATACTTCTACTCAAGCAAATTATACACCTTCTACTTTATTTAACAATGTTGTCAATGCGACCTATGCAAGAAATAAATTTGGCACCACATGTTACAATGTCACTATCGGTAATGGTGGATGGTTTAATACTTGCTTGACATCTCAAGAAATGGCGAATGTTGTTGCCTTAAATACTTAAATATTGATAAATTAACATAGCGATGGAACGGATTCCAATGAGTTTCATTTTCCTTCTCCGACTGAAGAAATGTAATGAAAATTTATTCATTTATTTAATTAAATAACTTTTGTTAGTTTTAAACCTTTTCTTATTTCAAATTCCAAATTTTATATAATAGTGAAAATAGTATATAGATTATTTTATATACTACAAATATAGAATGGATTATCGAAATATACTTAAAACAAAAATTAAATTAATGATTATTAATGATTTAACTATTGGAAGAAGTGATGATGATTTAATGCCATTTACAAGCGATGAAATTGATAAATTTATAGAAGATAATAATAATAACATAGAAAAAACTATTACAAGTATGATTAATGAATATAGTGATGATAATGAACTCAATTTGCTCGAAGAACCATTACTTGATTGGATTGGAGAATATTTATACGAGTTTGTAGATACAAATATCGGCGTTTGAATTGTTGAAAGGTGTAAACCCTTGTTTTATTTTTATTTTTCTAATAATTGTTTCATAAATTCTTCATAAGGCATAAGCATTATCCAATTATTATCTATAATATAATATTTCCTAATAACACTACAATACGCTTCTATAATATAAATTTCATTTTTCATAGTTTTATAAAATCCATAACTAATCATTCCATTTGCATTACTTGCAAATTGTAAATAAGAAGTACATAAAGTTTCAGGTAAATTAATCGTCTTCCAGTCATTAATAGTCTGTTCTCTATCTGTTTCTGATATATTAGGCATAGAACCACTCGGTTCTTGAGAACTAATAAATTCTTCAACAAGATTAATATTTTCTTCTGATAAAAATCGTGACATTTTACAAATTCTATTATATATTGTTAAATTATAACACTACATAATATTTATTTCAATTTTTTTCTGTTAGTAGTATATGAAAAATAAAAAAAATAGTACATTAAAAAATAATAAATTAAAAAATATTACATATGATGATCATAAACAATTTATATCATCAAAGGGAACTTATACTGAATTATTTTGGAATTATTTAATCCATAAAAAAATTAAAAAAGTTTGGGGACTTACTGGACAAGGTATAAGTTATCTTATTAATTATATCCCCAAAAATATTGAGTATTTAAATACCCTTAATGAATTACAAAATACATGGTCAGCACAAGTATACGGAAGATTAACTAATAATGTTGGTTTTAGCTTTACAACTACGGGTCCAGGTGTAGCGACAGCATTAAGCGCTTTAAAAAATGCGGTTTGTGAAAAAAATCCATTAATATTATGCAGTCCATATGATGATGAAAAAACGCAATATGATTTTCAATCGTGGGATATTTATAAAGTTGGAAAAACTTTCTGTGAAACTTTTTATATATCTAAACCTCAAGAATTTTTAAAAATATTAAATGAAGCCTATTATACTGCCTTAATTAAACAAACTGGTGTATTATTGTTAGTTAAAAGTGAACTTTTTCTTCAAAAAGTTACACATAATTCTTTAAAAATAGATTCATCCTTATTTATAGATAATAAATCAAATATACAAAAATATTCAACAGAAATAAATAATCAATTTAATAACAAAAATATGTTAATTATTTTTGGTAAGGGTTCAACTAGTAGAAAAAATCTATATTTGGAAAAATTTATACAAACTAATAATATTCCTTATATCGTAACATGGAATGAAAGACAAATAATTAATGACAGTTTATATTGTGGAAGAATAGGCACATTAGGCAATCATTCGGCTAATTATGCAATGTATCACGCAACACACGTATTAATTATCGGCGATACCGCCGCGTGTATGGTTAATCAGGTTTTTGCTCCAATGTTTAATATACTTTTTTTAAATAATAATAAAAAAATCTATACTATTTCAAATGATAAACAATTTAAATTACCACAAAAAAGTAATTTTATAATAGTAAATGATTATGATTATATTTGTTCATTATTTGATTTTAAACCAAGTGTCGAATGGGTTCAACAATTACAAGAATCTAATCATCATTTGTTAGTATCTTTACCTGCATCAACTAAATATGAAAAATTTTGTAAAATAGCGGCCGATATATATTCTAAACAGAACTTAGATATTCCTGTTACAACAGGGGTTGGTAATCATTGGACGTGTATTGGAAAATATTTCGAAATTAAAAAATCTATCAATTTTGAAACACAATGTGTATGGGATTCTATTGGAACGGGTATTGCAAACTCAATCGCAATGTACCATTCTTTAAATAAACCAGTTTGGGTATTTGAAGGGGATGGTGGTACTTTTTGGAGCGGTTCAAATTTATTATACCTATTAAATAATAAGCATTTACCTATTACTGTGACCATTTATATTAATCATATTTATGGTATGATTGAAGAATATAATTATGATGCAAAAATGAACCCAAAAGCAGTTCCATTACAAATAAAAGAAAGTATTCCATTAATTGAACATTACCCAAATAGTCATATATTTGATAAATATACTGAATACGAAAATTATTTATCCAAAAATCCAATATCAAATGAACTGCGTTTTATTTTTATTAATCTTGGTTCGAATCCTATACAAAATTCGGTATTTGAAATAAATATTGATAAAGAATATATAAAAGAATTACATCATTCTAATTATAAACAAATTTTAAATTCATTAGAAGTGTTAAAAACTGAATATGTTTATTTTTAAGATTGCTTGAACTCATCAATGGGCTCTGTAGTCTGTCTGGTAGTGATGCCTTTTGTACCTAATAATGTATATAATACATAAATCATCATAGGTTCCTCACCTTTTTTATTTTTAATATATTGCCTCTCAAAAATAAAAGCAATTGTAATAATATCTATCATCATAATAACACGTAAAAATTTACATAATAGTGTAGTGCTATCAATAAGATAAAATAATGATATATATAAAACAATACCAATTAAAAATACATATAAATTTTTATTATAATTATTAATATGGGGATAGATAGATAATAATAATTTGTCTAAATAATAAAAAATCATTATTAATAATAATATAATATAATATTTTGTTTATATTATTATTTATAATTATATTATCTATTATAATTATTGTACAAAAATTGCTGGATTGGCTGATAACCATTCCCTACTAATTTTATCTTGGTTTTGTTCTAGTAAATGAATAGCTGCTGGATTTTTGGATAAATATTCCCAATTAATTTTGTCTGGAAAATGTTCTAACAAATGAATCGCTGCTGGATTAGTTGATAAACCAAGCCAATAAATTTTGTGTGGATTTTGTTCTAGAAGATGAATAGCTGCTGGATTGTCTGATAACTGATTCCAATAAATTTTTTCTGGTTTTTGTTCTAATAAATGAATAGCTGCTGGATTTGTTGATAACCACCACCAATCAATATTTTCTGGCTTTTGTTCCAACAAATGTATTGCTGCTGGATTTCGTGATAACTGAGACCAATCAATTTTTTCTGGATATTGTTCTAACAATCGAACGGCCGCCGGGTTTTCCGATAAACGCCACCAATTAATTTTGTCTAGGTTTTGTTCTAGAAGATGAATTGCTGCTGGATTCATTGATAACCAATCCCAATCAATTTTGTCTGGATTTTGTTCGATTAATTGAATGGCTGATGGATTTTGTGATAAATATTTCCAATTAATTTTGTCTGGATTTTTTCTTAATAATTCAATCGCAGCTGGTGATGGATTTTTACATAAAAATGCCCAATCAAGTTTTGCTAAAGGAATCCAATTTCTTAACCTACCATTGCCTCCACCAATTCTACTTCTTCTACTTCTACTTCTACTTCTACTTCTTTTACTTTTAATTTTACTTTTACGTAAAATTTTATAAAAACGTTGTTTACGCGTTTTTGTATTGTATTTGGTTTGCCCCTTCATTCTATACATTGTTAATAGAAATATTTATAGTATTATTTATATTATCATTTGTGTAATTATTCTAAACACTTAAAAAACTTGGTTCTGCCGCTACACCACAAATACCAATATCATTTGTTGAAGATGTCTTTTTAATACGAACATACCCTTGCTCACCCCATGTATTCGACCACGAATTACGAACAATCCAATAATCAATTCCATTTTCTGTTCCATAACCAACAATTTCTACCGCGTGGTCTAGTTTTGTTCCACACGATGAAGAATCTAAAATACCACCAGAATAAGACTGGAAATAACGCGTATCCGCTTCAATTGCAATCGCAACTGGTTGTTTAGCAACAGCAGCCGCTAAAGACACTTGATCCTTAGGAGTAACATCCGAGCAACTTGAAAATGACACCCCAGCAGAAGCACATTTTTGACAAGTTCCTGCGGTTTTAGAAACACCCGCCTTGTACGGATAAGATGATTCAGTACATTGACCATTATTAATCATATATTTAAAGGCAGAGTCAGGTTGACCACCATTACATCCCATATTAAAATAACCAGCACCAGAAGCACAATCAACTAAAAATTCTTCAGATAAATCTAGTAATTGACCCTTTGAAATAGCCCAAACGGATTCAGCATTCGCAGTTGTTGCAAACGCCCAACAAGAACCACATTGGCCTTGGTCTCTTACAGAATTAACAACACCTTTTGTTCGCCAATCAATTGAAGCAGGTAAATTAAAATCAGTTGAAGAAAATGATTTACAACCATAAGAACCTACTTCGGTCTTTAATCCACCAATATACTGAGCCTTGAATTCTTCAGGAGTTAAATCAGTAAATTGATTTATACCCATTGTAAAATTTTGACTCAAATCGGCGTTATGAGCAAGAATTCCAACCAAGTTATTCTTAAAAATAGAAAAACGAGACTCTAGTTCTTGAATAGTAGAATAACGCTTACTAAATTTTTCTTGAAAGTTGGTAAATTCCTTCCAATGAGATTCATCTATTGTAACAAGTTCGGTTTCAATAATACCTGTATCAAAACCTCTTAATTTAGTCTGTCCAAATACATTAGCAACAAGTAAAAGTAAAACGGCAAGTTTCATTATATATACTAATTATATAAAATTTCTTTATTATCTTTATAAAAATATTATTATTAGTATTTATTATGACAGATATATTTGATATAATCCATTATTTAATTGGGTTTATTATTTTGGGTTTTTTAATTTGGTTACTTATTCAAACACATAATTATTTTAGTAAAAATAATATTCCATTTGAAACATTCAAAAATAAAAAGAATTGATATATATTATTATTTTACTACTATATACTATATGAATAATAATGAACAAGTAAATAATCAAGTATATTGTACAAATATCTATAATGAAGCTTTAGACTTTGTTAAAGAAAATGGGGAGGAACATTTTGAAGGTAGCATTTTACATCAACGGAATGAATCAGGATATAATGATATAATAAATTTAGAAAATGCAAATGATATTAAAAATGATAATAATGGTATTAAATTGATGAATTTGTTAATGAAAGTGATTAGAAATATTCAACATGAGATATTGAGGAAACTGGAAGATTTGCCCGACGACGATTATGAAACTCGAATAGAATATGACGATATTGCAAGTCATGCAGATGATATTTTAAAAACTTTACGAGAATATTGTATAAATCAAAATGTAAATATTGGCGGAAAAAGGACAAGTAAAAAAAAGAATACTAAAAAGAATAATACTAAAAGGAAACGAACTAACAAAAAACAAACTAAAAGATATAAAAGGCGATAATTATAAATATGTTAGTTAAATAAATTACTATCATAAATATATTTTTGAAGTATATTAGATACACTAAATAAACAATTTCCCATATGTAATAAAAATTCGGATGGGATAATTATTTTAAATACTTTATCCCGAAAAATATATTGATGTTTTGATTTATCATATTTATCAAGGGTTATTAATATTTCTTTTGTAAATTCTTGACAATTATTTTTATATGGGTGCCAATTAAAAAATCTTTCAGTACCAACTCTGGTTTGTGTAGAGTTTAAAATATATTTTAATGTGTGGTTTTTATTTTTTAATTGGATTGTTTTAAATTCGTGTAGTTTATGAATAAGAAAATTTTCACTAATATCTATCGTGTTATTTTTTTCAATTAATAATAATTTTCTGTTATTATTAGGTAATTTTAGTTCAAACACTAACAAAATATGATAAGGAAAGTTTTCGTGTGTTTCTTTAATTGTTTTTTCAAACTTATAAAATGTAAATATATTTAATAAAAGTGACATAAATTTACTTAAAGGTTCCCTAACAATATATACTTTGGACACTTTAAAATCGCCATATATATCAATTATTTTTTGACTTTTTTTATTATACTTATAAAAAAGAATATTATTATTATCTATTTTCATCTTTAATAATTTTAAAATAATATAACTAATTACCACAAATATAATAGAACTAACAATTATAAAAATAACCGAAAAAAAAATAATATATTTAATATTAGGTAAAAAAATAGTATTAAACAACCTGTTAATATCAATATAAATATTATAATTTGATAAATCCATTTATAATATTTATAATTTAAATAATATATATATTTTTACTTATTTACAGAATAGAATACTTTTGTATAAATTCTTCAACCGATATAATTGGTATATTTAATTTTCTAGCTTCTTCTGCCTTTCCTGTGTCATCATCTTTATTTTTAGCTATAACTAAAAAGGTGTTTTTACTAACATTTGAACCTTGTTTTGCACCTATATTTTTTAAAAATTCAATAATATGACTATTTCGTGTTCCTGTTAAGACAATTGATTTATCAAATAAAGGATGTGAGTGGTCTATATTTTTAATAGAATTATTAACTAATTTATCTTCTAAACCACAATCAGTTAAGAATTCTTTAAAATCTTCAATTTTTTCAACAAATGCCTCGGCTGTTTTTACAGCCATTCCTTTAATTAACGCAATATTCGCTATTTTTTCTTCTTTTGTTTCATTTGAAACCAAAATAGTTGGAAGTTTATTCATAACCAGTTCCATTTTTTTTTCACTAAATCCCCGACCAAATATATTAGATGCAGCCATTAAAGTAATAATAGTTGCCTCTTGTAGTTTTTTATGTATTCCTGTATATATTTTATTCGCCAATTTGCCTTTAAACCCTTCTACTGTTAAGAAATCCGCTTCACTCATATGAATAATTTCAGGAACAGTTGAAAAGCCAGATTTAATCAATCTACTAATATTTCCCGAGCTTAATCCTTCAACACCTATTCCTCTAAAAAACCCTGTAATATTCTTTTCTTTAACAGTTGAATCTTCCAACGCATTTTCAAGCATAATATCAACGTGTGTATCATTCCATTTAAAGGGAACAGATGGCATTTTAGCTTCTTCTGCAGGTACAGTAACTGATTTAATATATGGAATAACATCGCCACTTCTAATAAGTTCAATAGTTGTTCCAATACCAATTTTATTATCCTGGATAAATGCACCATTAAACCCCGTTGCAAATTCAATAGTAACACCTCCTAGATTAATAGGTTCAATTTGAACTCTAGGTTTTAAATACCCATCTTTGCTTGGTGTCCAAAGTACATCCACCACTTTTGCTTCCGCAATTTGATCAGATAATACCATTTTAAACGCAAATGCGTGATCAGGATTACCTGATTTACGAGAATAAATCCCATCATTAGTAACAATAACTCCATCAATTTCATATGCATATGATTTTCTCCATTCAACTAATATTTCTGATAATATTTCATTACTTAATATATCAGTATTACGAAATAAAACACGTTCTACATTAATCGTTCCTAAAAAGTCCATTTGTTCTGTTGGTTTTTTTTGCGGAACAATCACCTCATACGCAACAAAATGTAAATCATTAATTGTGTCACTAATATGTTTATGATTGATGATTCCAGCAACCATATTTCTAGGATTCGCAAATATGGTTCCATATTTTTCGTCAAATACTTTCTTTGGAATAATAAATTCACCGCGGATAACAACCCCTTTTGTTTTAGGCAAACGAAGAAATGGAATAAGATGACTTATATCTTGACCCACTTTTCCATTTCCCCTTGTATAGAGTTTAGGTTTAGTTCCTTCAGTGGTATATAATCCACTGACACCATCAAGTTTACACGATAAAACATATGGACCTTTATATTTAGACATCCATAATGATAACGCACCTGTATCTGGTTTAATTTTATCCATAGAACCCATCTCATATGGTAATTTAACTTTATTTCGTTCAACCTCTGCTCCTATTTCAGTAACTATTGCATTATCAGGAAATTTATGTTCAATAAATTCTTTAATAATATCATATTGGTTATCCGTCATAATTGGTGTTTGGTTATAATATTTAGAATTAGCAATACGAATAATATCTCCCAGTTGTTTTTCATTAAGTTGTTCGAGCACTTTAATCCCATTATGTTTAAATTGTTCAATAATTTCTACTATTTCTGTTTCAGAAGGGCTAACTTTGGCTTCAGTTTCGTTGTCATCTATAATTACTAATTCAACTTTTGGCTTTGTAGATGGTTTCCGTTTTTTTAGAGTTGTATTTTTTTTTACAGGAATAATTTCTTCCACTTCCGCGGCTGTTTTCGGTGTAGGGTCATTAAAACCAACCCCTTGTTTATTTTCCCCTACATCCGTGTAGGGCACAATATCCCGTCCATCCCGTCGCTCTATTGGCGTCTTAAATTGTAAGCCTAAGAAATCAAATATATCCTTTTCCGTCTTAAATCCTTTTTCTATCTTTGCACCCTTTTTCTTATTTTCTAATTTATATATTCCATGCTCATTAAATGTGTATCCTTTATCTAATGCATATTGTCTCATTACTGTATTAAATGCTTTTGAACCTGTAAAATATAATATCGCAAACGGAAATTCATTTGGAGGAGAATATAAGAAATCAATACGACGCGCCGTATTTTCTAAACCTGGTAACTTTGCTATCACTAATGTTTTTGATGAACCACGTGATAATACTTCAAGAATTATCTTTGTTTTTAATAGTTCATCTACAAATGCATTATATATTCCTCCTGTTTTACCAGTTATAATCACATCTATATCTCCTGATGTCTGTGCACCTCTTCTATATGAACCAACTATCTCAAATTTAGAATCTGGAAAGTTTTTTGCAACTTTATCAAATTGTTCTGTAAATATTTTTTCATATTGCTCAATCTCTGTTCTTGGTATTCTTTCTAGAATTTGTTCATAATATTTTAAGCCTATTTTTTGTGTATCATTTAATAATTCATCTTGTCTAGTTCTTAATTCATCAATTGTTTTTATTTTCGCATCCACTAATTCTTGAGCTTTTTTAGGACCTACTCCATAAATATCACTTAAAATATTAATTGGATTTGTTTTTTCTTTTTCTAATACACGTAATGTTCCTGTTTTTATATATTCATCTAACTTATCTATTATTGTTGGACCAATTCCAGGTTTACCTTTTAATTGACTTGTAGTATAAATATCGTCAGGATAAGCCATTAAAGTTTCTTGGGCCTTTTGATAAGCACGTGCTCTAAATGGTTCGCCTTGTTTTGACATAATAGTATTTAATTTTTCCATTAGGTCAATAAATTCTTCGTTATATCTCTTCTTTTCTTCCATTATTTCTAATTCTATAGGTGTCTTTAAACTTCTTTTTATTAACCTTTTATTTTCAGTTTTTTTCGTTTCAATTATTTTTATAGGGTTTTTATCTATTATTTCTAATTCAATTACTTTTTTCGTCTTTGTCCTTGTCTTTTTTATTTTATTTGTTAGTTTATAATTTTCTATTTCTGTTTTATTATAACAACCAGAACCCAACGGTTTATATCTCATTGTTCCTTTTTTACATCTTTTTAATGGAGATAATTTTAATGTTTTATTTTTTGGTGATTCTTCTTCAATAATTATTAACTCTGGTTTTATTTTATTTTTTTTCGTTTGTTTTGTTAGTTTTGTTAGTTTTGTTGGTTTTGGATTATCCATATATTTCATTCACATTTTATCTTTTCGAAAAACGAAACAATTTATTTAAATTTGCTGAATTTACTGCCGACATATTTATATTTTCCGTAGGCATTAATAATTTACGTGATTTTATTTGATTTATTCTTTGTCGTTGCATAAAATTTTCTAATACTTTTCTTTTATATTCGTGAACTGTCATAGGTCTTCTAATTTCATTTTGTGGATGTAACTCTTCTTTAAAATATTTATTATAGATATAACTATTTTGTGGAATATTCGTATTTGAATGTTGTTGTTGTTTTTGTTGCTGTTGCTGTTGAATATTTTTTATTTGTTGATAACCTTGTGGATTATTATCCATTAAATGTAATTTACCATTTGCTACAAACATACCCATTTTTGCCATTATATCTTCGTATGAAATTTGTGGTTGTTTATTTTGTATTTTTGGTCTAACCATTTTAGCATTTTCTCTTGGAATTGGTTGATTTATTGGTTTTATTGGTTCATTAAATTGAACTCCTTTTTTATTAACTTTTATTTTTATATTATTTTCTGGAATATCTTCAAAGGATATTTGTGTTGGTTCTTGTTCATAATTAAAATCGTTGTCTTCATCGTATTCTAATTCTTTAATATTTAACTCCATATAACAATAAACAATATTTTTATTTACAAAATTAACCAAAAATAAATATCCTTTTATTATAATGTCGACATATATACAAAATTATGGAATTACTAAAACTTATATAAAAGATAAAAATAGAAAAATAAAAAATGAAATTAAATGGGTTGGTGATTATGACGGAAATAAAGCGAATATTAATCTTGATATTAATGATAATGGTAATAGGGAATTTGTTAGTATGCAATTAGATAAAGACCAACTAATAAATATATTAGGAATTCAACCTGTGGAAATGTCATTAGAAAAACGACTAACAAATGACTTTTTAAAAGACTCTTATAAACCAATTACTTTAGAAGGAGCATTAACCAAGAGAAAGACACGTAAACATAGAAAACACATTAGTCGTAAATATAAGCATAAGCATAAATATAAGCATACTCGTAAAATATAAAATTTGTTTATATTTCCCTTGTAATTTCTATATTGTTAGTTGAAAATAACATACTTGAATTTGAAGAAGATAAATTATTATTTATTACAAATGTATTTATAATATTTCCATATTTAGATGTTGTATTTAAAAAATAATTTAGTTCATTTGCATTCTCTATAATTGCTGGATTTGTTAATGTTTCTCTATTAATAATAAGTGTAGTAGTTATAATTCCCGAAGTAAAATCATCTGTTTCTTCTTGAGTAGCAGTAATTGTTGCACTCCCTACACCAACAATTGTTATTATATTTTCGCTAATTGTTGCTACTGAAGAATCTGAACTGGTATAAGTAAATGAACCATCACTATCTGAATTAGGAGCAACAATGGTAAATGGACTTTCACCAAATGTTTTAGTTGGAATTGTAAAATTACTTATTAATGGTTCTACCTGTGTTGCAATTTTACTTCCATTTGTTATAATTCTATTATAACCAACTGATGGGTGACCACTTCTACTCACTGCAACAAATATATTATTTACATATTCAATTGATGACCAGAAATCTAGTATTAAACTTCCTGAAAAATTATTAGTTGTCCAATTTAACCCATCAGAACTAGTGTGATAACTTGCTGGACTTAATGCTACAAACATATTATTCACATATTTACCAGTTGTTGCATTCAAAATAGTATTTCTTTCAGTCCAATTTATCCCATCAGGACTAGTGACATTTTTTGCTTCACCTATAATAACAAATAATCCATTACCATACATGATTGTGTTCCAACGATCATATCCTATAAATATAAATGTCCAATTTATTCCATCAGGACTAGTACACATACGATACCCTGTTGTAATAGCAATGAATAACCCATTACCATAAGTTATTGATACAAACCCAGTAAACAAACCATTAGTAGTATCCATAGTACAATATCTTCTTGTCCAATTTATTCCATCAGGGCTAGTTTGAATAAATGCGCCATTTCCTACAGCAACAAATAATCCATTAGCATAGGTTATTGCATTAACTGTCCTAATTACTCCCTCATTACCAACATCAGCGTATCTTAAAGTCCAATTTATTCCATTAGGACTTGTAGCAAATATATCTGTAGCATTTCCTGCGCCTCCTTGTCCACCAGCAACAAATAACCCATTAGCGTATATTACAGCATTCCAACTATAGTGAAACCCTGTCATAAAATTAACTGTTGTCCATGTTATTCCATTAAAGCTATATACAATTTTTGGCTGAAACTCATGATATCCAGTAGCAACAAATTTTCCATTACCATATGTAACACACATTAACGCTGTGGTTGTATTAACTGACCTTAGAACCCAATTATCATCCATATATATATATATAAATATAAATTTTCAATGCTGGTTATAGTTTGTAATTATAAGTCTATAAAATATTTTTATTATTTATAAAAACAATATATTTTTTTAGTAAATTTTCTATATTACCATATTTTTGTATTAATAATATTATTTTTTTTAGTATATCATTATTTTTTAAATTTATTATTAAAATTTTTCCTTTATTATTAGTAAAATAACAAATAGTATAGTTATTGTCATATAATAAAGACAAATCTAATAGATTTATATAATTATAATTGTTTAAAAAATAAGTATTATTTTTATTTAATATCATATAATGA
>Ga0315900_10003160_pt1 | contig 24339 bp, 21 predicted proteins | sample LakEriMetagenome_FD_203521 | JGI IMG/M metagenome (GOLD analysis project Ga0315900, IMG submission 203521) | Freshwater fungal communities from buoy surface, Lake Erie, Ohio, United States - Buoy 12 MA114 | ecosystem: Environmental > Aquatic > Freshwater > Lake > Lake biofilm | place: USA: Lake... | reverse complement strand
GGTCGCGTCGCGGTCGATCGCGCGCAGGCTGTCGGCCATCAAGACGTTCACCCGCTGGCTGGCCGACCGGACGGGGGCCGATGCGACCGCGACGCTTGCCATGCGCGCGCCGCGCCACCGCCGGCGCCTGCCCCGGCCGCTCTCCGAGGAGGCCGCGCGCGATGTCGTGATCGAGGCCGGCCTGCGCCCTGCCGAACCCTGGATCGCGGCGCGCGACACGGCGGTGCTGACGCTCCTCTATGCGGCGGGGCTGCGGATTTCGGAGGCGCTCGGGCTGCGCGGCCGCGACCATCCGCTGCCCGAGGTGCTGCGCATCCGCGGCAAGGGCGGGCGCGAGCGGCCCGTCCCCGTCCTGCCCGTCGCGCGCGAGGCGGTGGCGGCCTATGTCCGCCTCTGCCCCCATCCGGTCCTGCCCGAGGGCCCGCTTTTCCTCGGGGCGCGGGGCGGGCCGCTCGACGGGCGGCTGGTGCGGGGGGCGATGGCAATGGTGCGCGCGCGTCTCGGCCTGCCCGCGACCGCGACGCCCCATGCGCTGCGCCATTCCTTCGCGACGCATCTGCTGGCCGCGGGGGGCGATCTGCGGACCATCCAGGAACTGCTCGGGCATGCCTCTCTCTCGACCACGCAGGTCTATACGGCGGTCGATGGCGCGCGGCTCATCGAGGTCTATCGCGCCGCCCATCCGCGCGCCTGAGCGGCGCTTTTCGCTCGCCATCGGGCAGGCGACGCGCTATGGAGGGCGCATTGACGCCTTTCATTGTCCGAAACATTGCGCATCCTCCTTCCCCTTCTCGATCCCGCCACCGACCGGCTCGATCCTGCCGTGCCTTTCCTCATGCGGCCCCGCCGCCATGCGGATGCGCGCGGCTGGATGGCCGAGGTCTGGCATGGCCCGCGGATGGCGGCGGCCGGGCTCGATCTGGCCTTCGTGCAGGAGAACCACTCGGCCTCGCACCGCGCCGGGACACTGCGGGGGCTGCACTATCAGGCCCCGCCCGCCGCGCAGGCCAAGCTCGTGCGCTGCGTGCGGGGCGCGATCCATGACGCGATCGTCGATGCCCGGCCGGGCAGCCCGGATTTCGGCCGCTGGGCGGGGGTCGGGATCGGGGCCGAGGACGGGGTGCAGATCTATGTTCCCGCGGGCTTCCTGCACGGGTTCCTGACGCTGACGGACGGCGCCGAGGTCGTCTATCTGTGCTCCGCCCCCTATGATCCGGGGCGCGAGGGGGCGGTGCGCTGGGACAGTTGCGGCATCGACTGGCCGCGCTCGGGCCGCACCCCGATCCTCTCGCCCCGCGATGCGGCCGCGCCCGCATTCGCCGATTGGGCCAGCCCGTTCGGAGGCCCGCCATGAAGATACTCGTGACGGGCGGGGCGGGGTTCATCGGCTCGGCGGTGGTGCGCGCGGCCGTGGCCCGCGGGCACGCGGTCGTGAACCTCGATGCGCTCACCTATGCGGCCTGCCTCGAGAATGTGGCCTCGGTCGCGGCCTCGGCGCGCTATGCCTTCGAGCATGCCGACATCCGCGATCCGGACGCCCTTGCCCGCATCTTCGCCCGCCACCGGCCCGATGCGGTCCTCCACCTCGCGGCCGAGAGCCATGTCGACCGCTCGATCGACGGGCCCGCGGCCTTCGTCGAGACGAACGTGACCGGCACCTTCAACCTGCTCGAGGCCGCGCGGACGGCGTGGGAGGATGCGGGGCGACCGGCGGCCTTCCGCTTCGTCCATGTCTCGACCGATGAGGTGTTCGGCCATCTCGGCCCCGAGGGGCGCTTTGACGAGGGCACGCCCTATGCCCCCCGCAGCCCCTATGCCGCGACCAAGGCGGCCTCGGACCACCTCGCGCGGGCCTGGGGGCAGACCTGGGGCCTGCCCGTCATCGTCACCAACTGCTCGAACAACTACGGGCCGTTCCACTTTCCCGAAAAGCTGATCCCGGTCGTGATCCTGAACGCGCTGCACGGCCGGCCGATCCCGGTCTATGGCAAGGGCGAGAACGTGCGCGACTGGCTGTTCGTCGAGGATCACGCGGCCGCGCTCTTGCGCGTGCTCGAGGGCGGGGCGCCGGGGCGGAGCTATGCCATCGGCGGCGAGGCCGAGGCGCGCAACATCGACATCGTGCGCGCGATCTGCGCGATCCTTGACCGTTTGCACCCCGAGGGCGCGCCGCACGCCCGCCTCGTCGCCTTCGTCGCCGACCGCCCCGGGCACGATCTGCGCTATGCGATCGACCCCGCCCGCATCCGCGCCGAACTGGGCTGGCGGCCGACGGTCACGCTCGCCGAGGGGCTCGAGCGGACGGTCGCGTGGTATCTGGATAATCCCGGCTGGTGGCGGCCGCTTCTGGACCGTGCCGGTGTCGGCGCGCGCCTTGGCACGCGGGGCGCGGCATGAGGGTGCTGGTCTTCGGCCGCACGGGGCAGCTGGCGCGCGCCATGGCGGCGGCGGTGCCGCAGGGCGCCTCGGCGCTCTTCCTCGGCCGGGACGAGGCCGATCTGTCCGACCCTGCCGCCTGCGCCCGCCGGCTGGCCGGGGCGGCCTGCGATGTCGCGGTGATCGCGGCGGCCCATACGGCCGTCGACCACGCCGAGGGCGAAGAGGCCCTCGCGCGGCGCATCAACGCCGAGGCGCCCTGCGCGATCGGGGCGGCGGCGGCGGCGCGGGGCCTGCCGGTGATCCTGCTCTCGACCGATTACGTCCTCGCGGGTGAGGGCAGCGCGCCGCAGCCGCCCGACGCGCCGACGGCCCCCCTCTCGGCCTATGGGCGCACGAAGCTTGCGGGCGAGGTCGCGCTCCGCGCGAGCGGGGCGCGGCATCTGATCGTGCGCACGAGCTGGGTCTTTTCCGGCGGCGGCGGCAATTTCGTGGCGTCGATGCTGCGGGCCGGGGCGCGCCAGCCTGTCGTGCGCGTCGTCGCCGACCAGACCGGCGGGCCGACCCCCGCCGACGCGCTGGCGCGCGCGGTGTTTGCCGGCGCGCGCGCCCTCGTGGCCGGGCATCCGGGCGGCACGCACCATTTCGCGGGCGCGCCGGATGTGACCTGGGCCGACTTCGCGCGCGCGATCTTCGCCGCCGCCGCCATGCCCGTCACGGTCGAAGAGATCGCGACCGCCGATTATCCGACCCCGGCGCGGCGGCCCCCCAATTCCCGGCTCGACTGCACGGGGTTCGAGCGCGCCTTCGGCGTCGTCCGCCCCGACTGGCGCGCCCATCTGCCGGCCGCGGTCGCGGCCATCAGGGCGGCGGCATGACGGCGCGCAAGGGCATCATCCTCGCGGGCGGATCGGGGACGCGGCTCTGGCCGATCACGCTCGGCGTCTCGAAGCAGCTTCTGCCGGTCTATGACAAGCCGATGATCTATTATCCGCTCTCGGTCCTGATGCTGGGCGGGGTGCGCGAGATCGCGATCATCACCACGCCCGAGGATCAGCCGCAGTTCCGCCGCCTGCTGGGCGACGGGCGGCAATGGGGCCTCGATTTCGACTGGATCGTGCAGCCCGCCCCCGAGGGGCTGGCGCAGGCCTATCTGCTCGCGCGCGATTTCCTCGCCGGCGCCCCCTCGGCGATGATCCTCGGCGACAACATCTTTTTCGGCCACGGCCTGCCCGGCGTGCTGGCGGCGGCCGGGGCGCGGGACAGGGGCGGCACGGTCTTTGGCTATCGCGTGGCCGACCCCGAACGCTATGGCGTCGTCGATTTCGCCCCCGACGGCCGGGTGCGCGCGCTGGTCGAGAAGCCCGCCCGCCCGCCCTCGGACTTCGCGGTCACGGGCCTCTATTTCCTCGACGGCCGCGCCCCCGACTTCGCGCGCGAGGTGCGCCCCTCGGCGCGGGGCGAGCTCGAGATCGTCGATCTGCTCGAATTCTACCGCGCCGAGGGCAGCCTGACGGTCGAGCGGATGGGGCGCGGCTATGCCTGGCTCGACACCGGCACGCATGCATCCCTGCTCGATGCGGGAAATTTCGTCCGCACCCTGACCGAGCGGCAGGGCCTGCAGGTCGGCGCCCCGGATGAGGTCGCCTTCGAGATGGGCTGGATCGACGCGGCCGCGCTGTCGGCGCGCGCGGCCGTCTTCGGCAAGACGGAGTATGGCGCCTATCTCGCGCGCCGCGCCGGGGCGGGGGCGGGGGCGGGGGCCGGCATGGGGCGCACCGCGGGCGGCTGAGGCGCGCCCTCAGGGCTCGGGTGCCTCGGCGCGGCGGAACATGCCATAGTCGCGCGTCACGGCAAAGACCGAGGCCGCGCGCACGCCCGCCTGCGCGGCCGCGTCGCGGGCGGTGGCGCGGGCGGTGGCAGCGTTGGCCATGTCCGCGAGCGCAAGGCACGACCCCTCGCGCACGACGCTGGCAAACCATGCGGCCCCGGGCAGCGCGAAGGGCGCGGCCGCATAGACCGCGATCATCAGGCGCGCATCGGGGGCGCAGGGGGTCTCGGTTGCCGCGCCGCCCTCGAGGTGCAGGATGCGCGGGGCGACGCGGATGCGGTAGTCGGCGAAATGCTGGGTGCGGCCCGCCGTCTGCGACCGGCGGTGCAGCGCATCGCGCCGCCAGCCGGCAAGGGCGGCCTCGCTCTCCCATATCTGGTGCGAGAGCAGTGAGTCCTCGCGGCCCGAAGGGCGGAAGCGCTCGATCCAGCGCATGCCGGTGTGCTGCGCGAGAACGGGGCGCAGCAGGTCAACATGGGCGAAATAATGATCCATGTGGCCGGGTTTCATCTCGACCTCGAAGAAGAGGCCGTGGGGGGTGTCCGCTGTTGTCGGTTGCATCCGTTCCGCTTTCGTTGCCGCCGGGCGAATGTGGCGCGGGGGCGGGCGGGGGCAAGGCGACAGATCGTCCCTTTGGCCCTTGCGCCCGCGGCCGGGCAAGATACCTCTGGCGCAGGTTTCCTTCGCAGCGGAGAGCGCGCATGACCGCCCCCTACACCCCCCCCGAGGTCTGGATCTGGGACAAGGAGAACGGCGGCCGCTTCGCCAGCACGAACCGCCCCGTCGCGGGGCCGACGCATGAGGCCGCGCTGCCGGTCGGGCGGCATCCGCTGCAACTCTATTCCATGGGCACGCCGAACGGGGTGAAGGTGACGGTGCTCCTCGAGGAGTTGCTGGCACGCGGCTACGCGCAGGCGGAATACGACGCGTGGCTCATCGAGATCGGCAAGGGCGACCAGTTCTCGTCGGGCTTCGTCGCGGTCAATCCGAACTCCAAGATCCCCGCCCTTCTGGACCGACGCGGGCCGGAACCGGTGCGGGTGTTCGAATCGGGGGCGATCCTTCTGCATCTGGCCGAGAGCTTCGGCGCCTTCATGCCCGCAGGCGGCGCGGCGCGGGCCGAGACGCTCTCGTGGCTCTTCTGGCAGATGGGCAGCGCGCCCTATCTGGGCGGGGGGTTCGGGCATTTCTACGCCTATGCGCCCGAAAAGTGGGAATACCCCATCAACCGCTTCGCGATGGAGACCAAGCGCCAGCTCGACGTGCTCGACCGGCGGCTGGCGGAGGTCGAGTTCATCAACGGGCGCGACTATTCCATCGCCGACATGGCGATCTGGCCGTGGTATGGCCAGCTTGCGCTCGGGCGGCTCTACAACGCCGCAACCTTCCTTGATGTCGCAAGCTACGCCCATGTCGTGCGCTGGGCGCGGGCGATCGATGGCCGGCCCGCAGTGCGGCGCGGGCGCGTCGTGAACCGCACCTACGGCGAGCCGAACGAGCAGTTGCGCGAACGCCACGATGCGGCGGACTTCGTTCCGCTCGGGCTCTGATCGCGGGGCGCCCGGTCAGCGGCGGCGTCTGATCCGCCGGACGGCCGCTCGCGCGACGAACACCAGCCCGATGCCAAGCGCCCCGAGGATCGCGGCCATCACCAGCCGGCCCTGCCCGGGCGCCGAGAGGTCCGAGATGCCCCGCCCGGCAATCGCTTGAAGGGTTGCAACAGCGCCCGTGTTGGGCACGGCGAGCCAGGGGAAGGCACCGGCGGGCGGCTGCGTGGGGGTGGCGGCGCCGTCGGCGATCTCGAGCGACGCGTCGCCGAGGATCATCAGCCCGTAGACCGCATCGATCACATCCTGCCCGAGCGGCCGGCCGCCGCAGCGCGTGGCGGGCATGCCCGCGAGCAGGGCCCCCTCGAGATCGAAATAGCGCGCCCCCGTGCAGGGTAGCCGCGGGTCAATCGCAAGGAAATCCTCGGTCAGGATCGCGGCCAGCGCGTCCTTGTCGACCGCGTAGGGTGCAGGGTCCATCGCATCGTAGCGGTCGAGGTTCTCGCGCAGTCGCGTGCGCAACGTGCTGCGGAAGGGGTCGGGAAGGCCAAGCGCGGGATGGCTGTTGAGCGCGTCGCGTAGATCAGGCCCGGTATTCGATTGCAGGGCGATGTTGGCGATCTCGGGCCGGCCCAGCCGGTCGAGGATGGGCCCCCCGTCGCGCACGCGCACCTCCGCCCCGATGGCCAGCGCACGCCCCGCCAGTTCGGGCATGACGGCAGCGATGTCGATCTCGGCCACCAAGGCGAAGACGTTGAAGCCTTCGAGGATATTGGCATCGAAGGGGGTGGGGATCGCATCGCGCAGCGCAAGTTCGCCCGCCCAGATCCCGTTCAGCACGAACGGGTCGGACCGTCTGCCGGCAAAGAGGCGCAAGGGGGCGGGGTCCGCGATCACGCCCAGCGGCGCCTCTATCCGCGCCCCCGTGGAGGTGTCGCAGACCGCTGCCGTTTCGGTCCAGTTGCAGTTGAGGCGGAATCGAGGGTCGGGCAGGAGGGCGAGCGTCTCGTCCGCGATGGCGCCGATCACGATGTCGAAGGTCGCCTCGGTGGCGGGGCTCTCCCATGGCTGCGCGGCGGTGACGGCGTTGAGAATGACGACAAGCCGCCCAGACCCGTCACCCGCCGTGAACGCAAAGAGGTCGGTCAGGTCGGCTGTCGGACGGTTCACCGCACCCGAGCCGTCGATATGGTCGCTCGCCCAAGCCCCCCCGGCGCCCAGTGCCGCAAGGCCCGCAACGAGGCCCGCGACATGCAGCGCGCGGCGCCCCGCCATCACCTCAGAGGCTCTTGAGGTATTCGAGGAGCGCGGCCTTCCGAGCGGCGTCGAGGCCCGTGCCATACTCGTGGCCTGCGTTGCTGTTGCCCTCGAGCCGCGTATCGAGCCTGTAGGCAAGGCCGGGATCGGCAGGCACGAACCCGACCGTCGCGGGATCGAATTCACCATCCCCCACCGCGAAGGCAGCGGGACGCTCGCCCGCGGGCTTGAGCAGATCGGCCAGCGTCGGAACCGAGCCGTTGTGCAGGAAGGGGCCCGTCGCCCAGATCCCGTTCAGCGGCCGCGCGCGGTACTGGGCGGTCTCGACCACCTCCATGCACGCCCGGTCGGCGCCCTGATAGGCGAAGTGGTCGCGCACGAGTTCATCGAATAGCGCCGTCTTGTCGTCGCTCAACGACTCGAGTTCGGCGGTGATCTGTTCAGGGGTCATCCCCTTGGCCTCGAAGGTTGCGATCAGCGCCGGATAGTCGGGCGGGGCCGCCGCCTCGGCCGGATCGTCAAATCCGAGCGCGCCCCGGATCGAGGTGCCGAGTTCCGAGAACTTCCTGTGTATGCTGCTCGTGATCATGCCCTCGGCGGCAGTCGCGAGGATGTGGCCGTCATCGCTCAGATGGCTCAGCACCACGCCCGCAACCACATGCGCGAGCACCGCGTTGCCGTGCGTCACCTCGCAGAAGGGCTCACCGACGACGAGGCCCATCTTGCGCCCCTCGATCGGGCCGGCCACGACCTCGCGCGCGGAAAACCCGAGCGCGGCCTTGGGGTCGGTGCCGATTTCCGCAAGCCCGAAGGTCTGGATCTTGATCGAGGCGATATCGCCGCGGTCCTCGCGGTCGATCACTTCGTGGCACGACGCGCATTCGGCCGCATAGACCTCGGCACCTTGCGCCACGAGCGCGGGGTCGAGGTCGGGCAGAAGCCCCTCGGCGACGAAATCGGACCATGCGGGTGAGGTCAGGGTCTCGAGCCGGTCCTCGAGCGCGATGAGGTGGCTCACGTTCACCGAGGCATGATAGCCGAGCGGCATCGTACCCTCGGCCATGTCGACCTCGCCGAAGACGCCCAGCACTTGCCCGACGTTGCGGCCAAGCGCACCGGCACCGGCGTTGGGAACGACCCCGTTGTATTGCACGACCTCGAGATAGGGCGCATCCCACAGGAACGGATAGCTGACCGGCGCGTCAGGCGTGCGCGCATTCTCGGGCCGCCCGAGCATGCCGGCCGTGACCTGATTGAGGATGACGTTGAGCGCATCGACCCGCCCCGGCCCGGGCGGGATCGGGGTGTGGTTGCGAAAGGCCCAATCCTCGCGCGTGCGCAGCACCTGCCGCAGCCGCGCGCGGATCTGCTCGGGATCCTTCACGACCTCGTCGCTGGCCGCGAGGCGCGCCGCGAAGCGCGCGAATTTCGCCTCATCCTCGAAGGTCGCCCGCAGCGCGGCCTCAAGCTCGGACATGAAGCGCCAGAAGTCGAAATGCGACACCCCGCCATCGACCAGCGCGACCTTGCCGCCCACCCGGATCTCGGTGACGTGGCAGGCCGAGCAGTTCATCCCCAGTTGCGCCTCGGTCCCGAGCCGGCCGCGATCGACCGTCAGGCCGATCGGCAGCCCCTCGGGGTTGGCCACGGGATCGTCCCAGAAGATCATGCCGAGTTCGCCGAGATGCGCGCGGTCAAGGAAAAGATCTTCCGACCGGGGCTGTTCGAGGGCCTTGGCATAGGCGAAGGGCAGGATCGGTGAGCCCTGCGGGGCGAAGTAGAAAAAGCTGCGGTCGGCGTCGTCCCAGCCCTGATCGACGGTGAGCGCGACGCTGTAGGGCGTCTCGGCCCAAATCGGGGTCGCAGCCGTCGCGAGGACGCAGATCATCCCGATCAACGGTTTCTTCATCGGCATCGCGACGCCCCCCGCAGTTCGTTTGGGGGCACACTAGGGGGATGACGTAAATGTGTATAGCCGAAAAACGCGCCGGCCCCGGCATCAGCGCCGCGCCGGAACCTCGAAGGTCAGCGACGCCCAGAGCGAGATCCACGCAGCATTGGCCTCGGACGGGGCCTCGCGCATCACGACGGCATCGAACAGATAGCGGTGTCCCGCCAGCACCGGCACCCGCACGATCCCGTCGGCATCGGTCTGCGTGTGTGTTTCGCCGATGCTGCCGTCCGGGGCGCGGGCGAAGACGGTGACGCGCACCGAGCGGCGCGGCGCGCCATCCTCGAGCAGACGCGCGACCATCACATTGTCGAACTCTGCGGCGTAAGGATTAGAGAGCGCGACGAACTCCGTTACCATTCCGGTCTCGCGGTCCGCCCCCGCTGCCCCGCCGATGCTGATCAGCGTCTTGGCGAGGCGGCGATAGATCTCGGTGAAGCCCGTCTCGGGCAGGCCGCGCGCGCGGTGCGCCTCGATCGTGCCGCGCAGGTCCTTTTCCGTGACGAAGGATTCGAATTTCGACCAGTCGTCATAGGTCAGCCGGTCGAGGCCCGATTGCATCGCGACCACCATCAGCCCCTCGGCGAGTGGCGTCACCCGCCCGGCCGGCATGTCGCCGAGCCGACCCGTGATCGGGCGCTCCACCTCGCCCTCGATCGCGACGAAGCGCTCGATCCCGCGGTCGAGCCACGGCAGCGCCATGCCGTTGAAGTGCTGGCCGTTGCGGATGTCGATCCCTATCGCCTCGCCCGGCAAGGCTTGATACCGTTCCGGGTCGAGCCACGTCTCATGCGCGGCAATCGGTGCTGCGCCAAGGCAGGCGAGAGCGATCAGGAGGGGCTTGAGGATGCAGCGGATCATGCGGGCAACCATCGCGCGGCTCTTGGCGCTGTCAACCCTGATTGCGGCGCTGATCGTGGCGGCGGCCCCCCTGCGCGCCCATGAGGTCGTTCCGGCCATCGCGGACATTCAGGCCGGGGGCGGGCGGGTCGAACTCGCCCTGCGCGTCATTGCCGAGGCCCATCTCGCAGGGATAGACCTTGATGGGCTGACCAACACAAACGATGCGCCGGCGGCCGAATTCTACGATGCGCTGCGCGCGCTCGAACCGGGCGCGCTTGCGCTGCGCATCCGGGGTGACTGGACGGCGATGTTCGCGGGCCTCGAACTCAACGTGGATGGAGTGCCGCTTGCGCTCGAGCTCGCGGAGGCCATCGTCGAGGATCAACCCGACCCCGAGCTTGCGCGCTTCTCGCGCGTCGTGCTGACGGCGGCCCTGCCCGAGGGGGCTCGGACGCTGACGCTCGACTGGCCGAGGGGGCGTGGTGCGCTCGTGCTGCGCCAGCAGGGCGTGGCCGTTCCGTTCACGGGCTATCTCGACGCCGGCACGCGCAGCCCCGAGATCGCGATTGCCGGTGCGCCACCCCAAAGCGGTGCAGAGGTTTTCGCCGCCTACATTCCCGTCGGGTTCGACCACATCGTGCCCAAGGGGCTCGATCACATCCTCTTCGTGCTCGGCCTCTTCTTCCTCGGGGCCCGGATCGTGGGGCTGCTTTGGCAGGTCAGCGCCTTCACGCTCGCCCATACGGTCACGCTCGCGCTCGGGGTGCTGGGCTGGGTCGAGGTTCCGGCCGCGATCGTCGAGCCGCTGATCGCGGCCTCGATCGTCCTTGTCGCGGTCGAGAACATTTTCGCGCGCGGCTTGCCGCCATGGCGGCCAGCGGTCGTCTTCGTCTTCGGCCTGCTGCATGGCCTCGGGTTTGCAAGCGTTCTGGGTGAGTTCGGGCTGCCGGAGGGGCATGTGATCCCCGCGTTGATCGGCTTCAACATCGGGGTTGAGCTGGGGCAACTCGCCGTCATCGCGGTGGCCTTCGCCGTCATTGCGCCGGTGCTTGGGGTCGGACGCGGCATCCTGCCGGCGCGGCCGGCGGCCATCGCCTATGCCGGCGCGGCGCTGATCCTTGCCGGCGCGGGTCTTGCGATTGATGCACCGGCCTTTGCCGATGCGGTCGGGGCGCGGGCGCCGGTCTTCTTCTGGCCGCTCGCGGCGCTCTGTGCGGCGTGCTCGCTGGCCGTCCTGCGCGGGGGCGGGCCGGGCCCTTATCGCCGCGTCGTCGCCGTGCCCAGCTCTGTCGCGATTGCGGCGGTCGGAGGGTTCTGGGTGATCGAGCGGGTGTTCCTGTGACGACCGGCCGACCCTTCATTGGAATGGGCCGCCTGCGGGCGTGATCCCCGGTTCGAAAGGAGGCGCCTCATGAAGATCCTCGACTGGGTTGTGCGGTGCGCCCTGCGCCACGAGATGCCCGCCGAGGCGCGCGAGTTCGCGCGTCTGTCGCTGCTCGACTGGATGGCCTGCGGCATGGCGGGTGCGTCCGAGCCTGTCGCCATCGCCCTGCGCGAGGTGCTGTCGGCCGAGGGGGGGCACCCAGTCGCCGCAGTTTTCGGGGGGCGTGCCCTGCCCGCGCGCGCGGCCGCCCTCGCGAACGGCACGGCGTCGCACGCGCTTGACTATGACGACACGCATTTCGCCCATGTCGGGCATCTGTCGGTCGCAATCTATCCGGCGGCGCTTGCAGCGGGCGAAGAGGTCGGCGCCACGACCGCAGAGGTGATCGACGCCTTCGTCGCGGGTGCCGAGGCCGCGATCCGGATCGGGCTGCATCTCGGGCGGGGGCATTATGATCGCGGGTTTCATCAGACCGCCACCTCGGGCGCCTTTGGCGCGACGGTTGCGGCCGGGCGGCTCTTGCGCCTGTCCGAGGGTGAGATGCGCGCTGCGATCGGATTGTGCAGCACGAGGGCGTCGGGGCTGAAGAACCAGTTCGGCACGATGGGAAAACCGCTGAACGCGGGCTTTGCTGCCGCAAACGGGATCGAATGCGCCCGCCTTGCCCGTGCCGGGCTTACCAGCGCCGATGACGGAATCGACGGGCCGCAGGGCTTCATTGCGACCCACGCCGATGCACCATCCCCCGCGGTCGGGGACGAGGCGCGGTTCCTCTTGCCCGACCTGCGCTTCAAGCTGCACGCCTGCTGCCACGGGACCCATGCGATGATCGACGCGCTGCGTCCGCTTGCCGGGCGGGAGGTGCGCGAGGTGAAGGTCCGGACCCATCCGCGATGGCTCAGCGTCTGCGACGTCCGCGCACCCCGAACCGGGCTCGAGGTGAAGTTCAGCTATGTCTGGCTTGCTGCCATGGTGCTGCGCGGCGTGCCCACGGCGTCGGTGGCGATCTATACCGATGCCCTCGCGGTCGATCCCGACCTCGCTGCGGTCGCGACCCGGGTGCGGGTTGCGGGCGATCCGGCGCTCGAGGATACGCAAGCTGCGCTCGAGGCGGTGCTGGCCGATGGCGAGCGGGTCGCGCTGAACCACGATCTTGCAGCCCCGCTTGCGACCGCCGCGCTTGCCTCGGGCCTGCGCGCGAAGGCCGAAGCCCTGGTCGGAGGCCGGCTCGGGGTGTTCTGGGACGATCTCGCGGCTCTGCCGGGGCGTCCGGCGCGCGATATCGGGGCCTGCATCGGCGCACGCTGAGTGGCCGGCCAACGCCGCCCGGGGTGCGCCACTTCAGCCGCGCGCCCGACGCGCGAAGCGGCGCAGATCGGCCAGATTCGCGATATGGCGAACTGCGACCGACATGATCCTGCCGACGGGCACCACCGGACGGATCCCGGCTCACCGATCCGCCGCCGTGCCCGCATCGATTCGGTGCACGAGGAAATCGACGTCTTCGACTGAAACTCGCGCGTTTCCCCACGCCCACGACGCCTCGGGCGGGCTGCGTTACCATCCGGTCACATGTCGTGTGCGATATTGGGACAGGCTCAGGGCAGGAGGGTGGCGATGCGTGCGCAGGGCGAAAGCGGTTTCCGCGACTCGGTCGATCGGATGTTTGACCGTGCGGCGGCGCGGCTCGACCTGCCCCCGGGGCTGACGGAGAAGATCCGGGTCTGCAACGCCACCTACACGGTGCGCTTCGGCGTGCGGCTTCGGGGCGAGATCCGCACCTTCACCGGCTACCGCTCGGTTCATTCCGAACACATGGAGCCGGTCAAGGGCGGCATCCGCTATGCGCTCTCGATCAACCAGGATGAGGTCGAGGCGCTCGCGGCGCTGATGACCTACAAATGCGCCTTGGTCGAGACGCCCTTCGGCGGCTCCAAGGGGGGGCTGTGCATCGACCCGCGCGCGTGGGAGGAGCACGAGCTCGAACAGATCACGCGGCGGTTTGCCTATGAGCTCATCAAGCGCGACCTCATCCACCCCGCCCAGAACGTGCCCGCCCCCGACATGGGCACGGGCGAACGCGAGATGGCCTGGATCGCCGACCAGTATGCGCGGATGAACACGACCGACATCAACGCCCGCGCCTGCGTCACCGGCAAGCCGCCGCATGCGGGCGGCATCCAGGGCAGGGTCGAGGCGACGGGGCGGGGCGTGCAGTTCGCGCTGCGCGCATTCTTCCGCCACCCCGAGGATGCGGCGAAGGCGGGCCTGTCGGGCGGGCTCGAGGGCAAGCGCGTGATCGTGCATGGGCTCGGCAACGTGGGCTTCCACGCAGCGAAGTTCCTCTCCGAAGAGGACGGCGCGCGCATCATCGCCGTGATCGAACGCGACGGGGCGGTGGCGAACCCCGCCGGGCTAGACATCGCGGCGCTGCGGGCGTGGATGGACGCGCACGGCGGGGCGGTCGCGGGGTTCCCCGGCGGGACCTTCACCGCCGAGGGCGCGGCGATGCTCGAGGCCTCGTGCGACATCCTGATCCCCGCCGCGCAGGAGGGGGTGATCCACCGCGGCAACGCCGGCGCGATCCGCGCGCCCCTCATCCTCGAGGCCGCGAACGGCCCCGTCACCTTCGCCGCCGACGAGATCCTGCGCGCGCGCGGCTGCGTCATCATCCCCGACCTCTATGCCAATGCGGGGGGCGTGACGGTCAGCTATTTCGAATGGGTCAAGAACCTCAGCCACATCCGCTTCGGCCGGATGCAGCGCCGCGCCGAAGAGGCGCGCTCGCGCCTGTTGGTCGAGGAACTCGAACGCCTCTCGGCCGATCAGGGGCTGGGCTGGGCGCTTTCGGCCGATTTCAAGGCGCGCTTCTTCGAGGGCTCGGACGAGCTTGCCCTCGTCCGCTCGGGCCTCGATGACACGATGCGGGGGGCCTATCAGGCGATGCGCGCGCTCTGGCACGACGGTTCGGGGGTCGCGGATCTGCGGATGGCCGCCTACATGGTCGCGATCGGTCGCGTCGCGCAGAGCTACCGCTCGAAGGGCCTCTGATCGCTCAGCAGACCGCGCGGAAGCGGCTTGCCACCACGTCCAGCACCTCGTTGGGGTCGCGCCGCCACCAGTCGGAGGCCGAGAAGACCTCGACCTCGCAGGGGCCGGCATAGCCCGCGCCCTCGACTGCCCCGCGGATCGCGTGCAGGTCCGCCACCCCGTCGCCCATCATGCCGCGATCGAGCAGCATGTGGCCCGTGTTCTCAAGCCAGTCGCACAGATGATATCCGAGGATCCGCCCGCGCGCGCCCGCAAGGGTTGCGCCGAGGCGGACATCCCACCAGACGTGATAGACATCGACTGCGATCCCGAGGTTCGGCGCGCCCACCGCGTCGCAGACCGCAAGCGCGTCGGCAACCGTGAAGATGCACGTGCGGTTCCCCCCGAACATGGGATTGAGCGGCTCGAGCGCGAGCGCCACCCCCGCCTGTGCCGCAATCGGCGCGACATCCGCGAGACGCTCGGCCAGCAGGGCCTGCGTCCGCGCCGCGCCCTTGTGCCCCGGTTCGGTCCCGCCCGTAACGATGGTCAGGACGGGCGCCCCGAGGTCGGCTGCCATGTCGATGGCGGCGCGCACCTCATCCCCGAGGCGGTCTGGCGTTTCGCGCCCGACGAGGTAGGGCGTCCGGCAAAGCCCGTCGACCCGCAGACCCGCCGCGCGCGCGTATCGCCCGATCTCTGCCGCGCGCGTGCCGATCTCGCGCCGCCAGAAGACGATACCGCCATAGCCGCGCGCCGCGCAGGCGTCGATCACCCGCTCGGGTTCCCAGCCCGCGCCCGCACCCTCGAGGTTGTGGCCGAGCGTTGCGGTATTGAGCGCGAGCGCCGAAAGATCGCGCCCGAAGTCGCGCATCTCACGCCCCATAGAGAGCCAGTAACCGCTTCATCCGGGCAACGGCCAGTTCGGGATCGCGCAGCACTCCGCAGCCGTCGGCGAGGCGGAAGGCTTCGGTGAAATAGGGCAGGGGCCGCATGGCCTGCGCGCCGCCCAGCATGATGAAATGGTCCTGAAAACCGTTGAGCCAGGCCAGGAACACCACGCCCGTCTTGTAGAATTGCGTGGGCGCACGGAAGATCAGCCGCGCGAGCGGCACCGTCGGGTCGAGTGTCGCGCGGAACCCTGCCGCATCGCCCGCGCCGAGGCGCCCTACCGCATGCGCCGCCGCCGCCGCCAGCGGATCGAAGATCCCGAGCAGCGCATGGCTGAAGCCCTGCGCATCGCCCTCGATCAGTTCGGGATAGTTGAAATCGTCGCCCGTATACATCTTCACGCCGTCGGGCAGCCGGCGGCGCATCGCGATTTCCTTGTCCTTGTCGAGCAGGCTGATCTTGATGCCGTCCACCTTGGCCCGGTTGTCGGCGATGATCCCGAGCACGGTCTCGAGCGCGTCCTCGAAGCGGGCGGCACCCCAATACCCCGCAAGGGCTGGGTCGAACATCTCTCCCAGCCAGTGCAGGATCACCGGGTGGTCGCACGCCTCGAGGACGCGCCCATAGACCTGCGCATAATCCTCGGGGCTGCGGGCAACGCGCGCCAGTGCGCGGCTCGCCATGAGCACGATGCGCGCATCGAGCCGCTGGATCGCCTCAACCTGGTCGAGGTAGGCGCGCGTGACATCCTCGAGCCCGCGCGCCTGCGCCGGATCAAGCTGGTCTGTGCCGCAGCCATTGGCCACCATCGCATCGGGCACCTCGGCGCGCGTGCGCGCGATCAGCTCATGCGCGCCGCCCCAGTCGAGGCCCATGCCCCGCTGCGCGGTATCCATCGCCTCGGCGATCCCGAGCCCAAGTCCGGCGAGGTGGCGGCGAAAGGCCATGGTGGCATCCCAGTCGATCGCCGCGCGCCCGCTCGGGTCCGCAGCCGAGAACGGGTCGGCGACGACATGGGCCGCGCAATAGACGGTGCGCACCGCGCCGGCGGGGAGGGGCGCCTCGGGCAGGGGGTGCGCGCGCAGGACGTAGTCGGTGCGGCGCCCCTCGGAATCGGGCAGGGAGATCTTCATGGCGGGCCTCTCAGAAGCGGGGCACGAGCATACCAGCATCAGCCGAGATCGCCTGGCCCGTGGTATAGGGCAGCCGCCCCGTGGCAAGCGTCGCAATGATCGCGCCGATCTCGGAAGGCTCGCCCACCCGTGGCAGGAGGGTGAGGCCCTCGGCGGCACGCTTGCGGTAGGTCTCGATCACGGGAGCCGTCATGTCGGTAGCGATCAGGCCGGGCTGGATGTCGTAGACCGCGATGCCCTCGGGCCCGAGCCGGACCGCAAGCGCCTTCGACACCATCGCGGCGGCGGCCTTGCTGGCGCAGTATTCCGCGCGCTGCACCGCGACAGCCACCGCGTTCGAGGAGGTGACGTTGACGATCGCGTGGAAGAGCCCGGCGGGGCGCGGCCGCGCCAACAGCCGCCGCGCGAAGGCCTGCGAGAGAAAGAACATCGCCCGCGCGTTCACGTCTAGGCAGCGATCCCAGCTTTCGGGGCTGACCTCGAGCAGGTCGCCTCGCCGCATCACGCCCACGCCCGCGTTGTTGACAAGCGTCGTGAGCGGGCCGAGCACCGTCTCGATCCGTGCGAGTTCGCCGTCGTGGCGCCCGATCTCGGTCACGTCGAAGGCAGCAGCCAGCACGGGCACGCCGTGCGCCGCAATCCGCGCCACCGCGCCGGCGAGTTCGTCATCGGCGGCAGGGCCGTTGAGCGCGATTGCGAAGCCCTCGCGCGCCAGCGCCTCGGCCGTCGCAAGGCCGATCCCGCGCGACGATCCGGTGACGAGTGCGACCTGCCTCATGCGCGGGCTCCTTCCTTGCAGCGTCTCGAAGCCTGTCGCGCACGGGACGCTGCGTCAGACATTGTAACCGCGCGGTTACATATCTGCGGCCGCCCGGTCCGGTCAAGCGGTTTGTCCGTCACGCTTGCACGCCCGCGACGTGGCCGGCAAGGGGTGGCTGGACGGCGCGCGTCGGATGCCGGCCGCGTTCAGCCCCGCGTGCCGCCGAACTCGGGCGGGCGGCGCGCGCGAAAGGCCGCGAGCCCCTCGGCCAGATCGGCCGAGCCCGCCGCGAGCCCTCCGGCGAGGGCTTCGAGGACGCGTTCGCGATCCTCGCCCTCGGCCGCGTTGATAAGCATCTTGGACAGTTCGGTCGCGCGCGGGGCGCGCCCGCGCATCCGCTCAGCGACCTCGTGCGCCGCGGCGATGCCTGCACCCTTGGGCACGACCTGATCGACGAGGCCGTGGCCGAGTGCGGCTTCGGCCGGGAACACCTCGCCCATCAGCGCCATCCGCCGCACGATCTGGCTGCCGAAGCGGCGCACCGTGCGCTGCGTCCCGGACCAGCCCGGGATGATGCCAAGCCCGGCCTCGGGCTGGCCGATCTTCACATGGGCCTCGGCGATGCGCAGGTCCGCGCAGGCGGCAAGTTCGAGCCCGCCGCCAAGGCAATGGCCGTTCAGCACCGCGATCACGGGTTGGGCAAGGCGGGCGAGCGCATCGAAGGCCGCATGCCCCTCGCGCACCCAGAAGCGGGCGAAGGCCTCGGGTGTCCAGGACGACCAGGCCGCAATGTCCCCGCCCGCGCAGAAGGATTTCTCCCCCTCGCCCGTCAGGATCACGACGAAGGCGTCCGACCGCTCGATCTCGCGGCAGCGCGCTCCGAGTGCGGCGACCATCTCGGCATCGAGCGCGTTGAGCTTTTCCGGGCGGCGGATCGTCAGCGTCGCGATGCCGCGCTCGATCCCGAGCTGAAGGCGCGGTTCGCTCACAGCTCAAGGCCCATGGGCTCTGGCCGGAACAGCCGGTCATCCATCACGCGCAGGTCGGGCGCAACGCGCAGGGGGGTTGCAGCACGGTCGAGCACGTCGCGCTGCAGATCGAGGCCCGGCGCGATCTCGGTCACGGTCAGGCCCTCTGGCAGGAGGCGGATCACGCACCGCTCGGTCACATAGGTGACATCCTGCCCCTGCATCATCGCGCGTCGGCCCGAGAAGGTGACGTGATCGACCTTGGGCACGAACTTCGCGATGCGTCCCTCGGTCGCGATGGCAAGGCGCCCGTCCGCAAGGTGCATCTTCGCCCCGGCATTGAAGGTGCCCGAGAAGACGATCTTGCGGGCGCGCGCGGTGATGTCGACAAAGCCCCCCGCCCCTGCCGTGCGGTGCGGCGTGGCGGCGAGTCTGCTCACGTTCACCGAGCCGTCGGCATCGACCTCGAGGAAGGACAGGAGCGTGCAGTCGAACCCGCCCGCCTGAAAATAGATGAACTGATGGGGCGAGGCGACGAACGCCTCGGCGTTCGAGGCGCAGCCGAACTTGAAATCGAGCAGCGGAACCCCGCCGACCGCACCCTGCTCGATCACCCATGTGACCTTGCCGTGGCGGCCCTCCTCGATGAGGATGCGCGGCACGTTGGCCGAAATGCCAAAGCCGATGTTGACGGCCCAGCCCGCGCGCAACTCCATCGCGACGCGGCGCGCGATGACCTTCGCGGGATTGAACTCGGGCAGGGCGAACCGGTCGAGGGGCTGGAACAGCTCGCCCGAGATCGCAGGATCGTAGGGGGTGGCGGTTGTCTGCAACTGGTCCGGGGCCTCGACGATCGCATCGACGAGGATGCCCGGCACGCGCACGTCATGGGGCCGCAGCGTGCCTTGCGCCGCCACGCGGCGCACCTGCGCGATCACGATGCCCCCGTTGGTGCGGGCCGCGAGTGCCATTTCCATCGCGCCAAGGGTCGCGCCTTCCTGCTCATAGGTCAGGTTGCCGTTCTCGTCGGCGGTGGTGGCGCGGATGATCGCGACGTCGGGGCGCAGTGCTGGAAAGTGGAGCCACGTCTCGCCGTCGAATTCTACCCGCCGCACGAGCGGCGTCTGCCGGGCGCGCGCGTTCATCGCGCAACCGTCCTGCTCGGGATCGACGAAGGTCTCCATGCCGACCTTCGTCAGCACGCCGGGCCGCTTGGCGGCCCCTTCGCGCAGCATGTCGAAGACGATGCCCGAGGGCACGTTCCACGCGGCCAGATCGTCGGCAAGGATGCGCTGCCAGATCAGGGGCGGGTCGGCATTGGTCGGCCCCGACGGATAGGATCCGCCGATGATGCGCCGAATCATCCCCTTGTGCGCGATGTGGTCGACGCCCTTGGTGCCGAACATGTCGCCCGCCGCGATCGGGTGGATCGTCGTCAGGTCGCGCGGCGCGCCGGTCGCGACGAAGCGCTCGCCCAGCGCCTTGAGCATCGCATCGGGGCACAGCAGCCCTGACGAGGAATTGACGGCAACCGTCGCCCCGTCGGCGACAAGGGCGGCCGCCTGCGCGGCAGTCATGACCTTCGACAAAGGAAGCTCCCGGGGGTCATTGCAGTAGTAACCGAACAGTTATAAACATAGCCAAGGAGAGGCGCGCTCTTCAAGGGCAAATGCGCGTGAAGCGCGGCTGCGCCGTCTTGGGCGTCTCGGGCAGGGGGTAGGCGATGAACATTCTCTTCCAGCGCACGCATCAGAGGTCATTCGGCACTTTTCCGCTCCGCGGTGCAGTGCTGCGCGCGGCACTCGAGGCCGCAATGGCGACAGGCTATCGCGCCATCGATACCGCGCAAGCCTATGGTAACGAGGCCGAGACGGGCGAGGCGCTCGCACAGTCGGGGATCGCGCGCGACGATCTGTGCATCACGACGAAGGTCGATATCTCGAACTTCACGCCCGACCGTTTCATCCCCTCGGTCGAGGAGTCGCTCGGCGCGCTGAAGGTCGAACAGGTCGACATGCTGCTTCTGCACTGGCCGACGCCCGGCGGCGCGATCGAGACCTCGCTCGAACTTCTGGCCGAGGCGCGCGCGCGCGGGCTCGCGCGGCACGTCGGCGTCTCGAACTACACCGCAGCGATGATGCGCCGCGCTGTGGCGGTGCTGGGCGCGGCACCCGTCGTCAACCAGGTCGAATTCCACCCGCTGCTCAATCAGGCGCGCCTTCTGGCGGCTGCGGCCGAGACGGGCATTCCGCTGTCGTCCTATTGCTCGGTCGCGCGCGGCGAGGTGTTCCGGTATCCGCTCTTCGCCGAGATCGGTGCGGGCTATGGCAAGTCGGCGGCGCAGGTCGTGCTGCGCTGGATCCTCCAGAAGGGCGTTCCGATCACCACCATGTCCACCAACGCCGCCAACATCGCGGCGAACTTTGACGTGATGGATTTCACCCTCTCCTCGATCGACATGGGCCGGATCGAGGCGATGACGGCCACAGGCTATCGAGTCGTCGATCGTGCGCGGGTGCCTTACGCGCCGGATTTCGACTGAGTGGCCGCGACCGGGGTTCGGTTGCCGCCGATCAATTCCGCGGCATGCTCGGCGATCATGATCGAGGGGGCGTTGGTGTTCGAACCCACGAGTGAGGGCATGATCGAGCTGTCGCAGATCCTGAGCCCGTCCAGGCCGTGGACCCGCAGGCGCGGATCGACGACCGCCATCGAATCGCGTCCCATCTTGCAGGTGCCAACCGGGTGATAGGACGTCCGACCATACTGGCGGGCGTAGGCCTCGAGCCCCGCGCGGCTGCGGACGGTGCTGTCGGGAAAGCGGATCTCGCGGATATAGCCTTGCAGGGAGGGCTGGCTGAAGATCTCGCGGCTGATCCTGACCCCCTCGGTCGAGATGCGCAGATCTTCGGGATCGCCCAGAAAGTTGGGATCGACGATGGGCGCATCGCGCGGATCGGCCGAGCGCAGCGTCACCGACCCGCGCGCCTTCGGCCGAAGCGTGTAGCTGTTGAGCGTGATGCCAGACCGCCCCGCGGGGACGCCCGGCACCCCCGCCTCTGCCCCCGCGCCGGCAAGAAAATGGAACTGAAGATCCGGAAAGGCCCGCGACCCGGGCCCGTCGGCAAACCAGAACGCCCCCCCCTCGACGACATTCGAGGTCAGGGGGCCCGTCCGGAAGAGCGCATACTGGAGCCCGGCCCAGAGCGCGCGGTCGAGGCGCTTGTAGCGATCGAGGCTCTCGTGGCCCTTCAGTTCCGCCACGATGTCGATGCCGAAATGGTCGGTCAGGTTCTGCCCGACGCCCGGCAGGTCGTGGACGACGTCGATCCCCTGCGCGCGCAGATGCCCTGCGGGCCCGATGCCCGACAGCATCATGAGCTTGGGGCTGCCGATCGCGCCCGAAGTGACGATGACCTCGGATTCGGCTCTGAGCGTCCGGCGCCCATCGCGCGTCGCGATCTCGACCCCGACGGCGCGGCCATGCGCGACCACGATCCGCAGCACCAGCGCGTCGGTGATGACGCGCAGGTTCGGTCGGCCGAGCGCGGGGCGCAGATAGCCGACCGCCGCCGAGCAGCGGCGCGCGTTCCGCGTTGTCGTCTGGTAGAACCCTGCGCCTGCCTGTTCGGGCCCGTTGAAGTCGGCGCTGTAGGGGATGCCGAGTTCCTGGCAACTGCGCACGAAGGCGCGCGAGAGGGGGTTGGGGTCGGGAATGTTTGACACGCCAAGCGGCCCATCGGTGCCGTGCCAGGCGCCCGAAAGCACCGTGTTGCCCTCGGCGCGCAGGAAATACTTGCGGATTTCCGCGAAGGACCAGCCTTCGGCGCCTTCGTCGCGGGCCCAGCGATCGTAGTCGGTGGGGTGGCCGCGGGTGAAGATCTCGGCGTTGATCGAAGACCCCCCGCCAAGGATGCGCGCCTGCGCATAGGGGATCTCGCGGTTGTTGGCGTGCCTCTGCGGCGCCGTCACGAGGCCCCAGGTCAGTGGCCCCGTCGTCATCTTGGCAAAGCCCACCGGGATGTGGATGAGGGGGTGCCGGTCGCGCCCGCCCGCCTCGATCAGGCACACACGCGCGGTGGGATCCTCGGATAGCCGCGCCGCCAGCACGCAGCCCGCCGATCCGCCCCCGACGATGATGTAGTCGTGCCCTGCGTCCATCCCGCCCTCCCGCCGGCGCCGGCGCCGGACGACCCATTGTAACCGCATGGTGAATTCGTCCTTAGCGCGCGCTGCGTCGGTGCGCAACACGGCCGAGCGCGCGGCACCGCGGCATGCGATCGAGGATGCCGCGCAGGCTGGACGATAGGGCAAAACCCTGTCTAGCTGAACCGCGACCCCACGACAGGGCAGGCCACCGCCGCATGCAGCCTTTTGACACCATGAGAAGAACTCGCCCCAGACATGCCCCGCCCGGCATGCGCGCCACGTTGCGGGCCCCGGAACAGGCGCTATGAAACCGCACTCGGCCCGCGCATGGCTCCTCGTCGCACCCGCGGCGGCGGTGATGGTCTTCGTGGGCGTGCTGCCGCTCGTTGCGGTGTTCAACTATGCGCTCCACGACATCTTCACGCTGAGCGATGTCCACTGGGTCGGGCCGGAGTGGTATGCCGAAATCGTCACCTCGCCGCGCTTCCATGCGAGCCTTGCGCGCAGCCTCCTTTTCTCGGCCTGTGTGCTCGCGATCCAGGTGCCGCTCGGGGTTGCGATCGCGCTTCTCCTGCGGCGGTCGGGGCGGCTCGGGGTCGGGGTCATGATGGTGCTCGCGCTGCCGCTCGTGGTGCCGTGGAACATGATCCCGATGATGTGGCTGAGCTTTGTCGACCTCGAGCAGGGCATCGCAGGCCGGGCGATGGTCTGGGCGGGAATCGACTTCGACCGCAAGTTCAACGCGCTGCACGCCTGGCTTCTGATCCTTGCGATGGATACCTGGCACTGGCTCGGGCTTGTCGTCATCCTCGCGTATGCCGGGCTCTCGGCCATTCCCGAACCCTTCTATCGCGCGGCCGCGATCGACGGTGCCTCGCGGCTTCAGATCCTGCGCCACATCGAATTGCCGAAGATCGCAGGCGCGCTCGGCATCGTGCTGCTGCTGCGCTTCGTGGACAGCTTCATGATCTATACCGAGGCCTTCGCGATCAACGCGGGCGGGCCCGACCGGGCGACGCATTTCCTTGCGATCGACCTCGGCGAGGAGATCAAGGGCTTCAGCTACGGCTCATCCGCGGCGCGCGCGATGGTCTATTTCCTGATGGTCATCACGGTCGTGTGGATCTTTGCCCGCGTGAGCGCCGAGCGCCGGACCGAAGGGGGGGGCGCGGGATGAACGCCGCCCTGCGCCTTGCCCTGCTCGCGGCGATCGCGGCCTTCGTGCTGCTGCCCTTCGCGCAGACGGTGATGCTGTCCTTCGTCTCGACGCTCCCGCGCGAGGGGCTGGCCGAGGGGTCGTTCAGCCTGATCAACTACCGCAACATCGTGCAATCGCCCGAACTGATGGCCTCGCTCGTCAATTCGGCGGTCTATGTCGTCCTCAACGTCGCGCTCTGCCTCGTGGCAGGTGTGCCTGCGGCCTATGCGCTCTCGCGCCACCGATTCGTGGGCGACCGGCACTTCCTGTTCCTGCTGCTCGCCTTCCGCGTGACACCGCCCGTGGTGCTCTCGCTGCCGGTGTTCATCCTCTTTGCGCAGGTGGGCCTCGTGAACTCGCCGGTGGGCATCGCGCTGGTCCATTGCCTGTTCAACCTGCCCGTGGCGATCTGGATCCTCGAGAGCTTCATCTCGGCCGTCCCGCGCGAACTGGACGAGACGGCCTTTCTCGATGGCCAGTCGCTGCCGCGCTTCATGGTCCGCCACCTTCTGCCCGCGATCGCGCCGGGGCTCGGGGTCGCGGCGTTCTTCTGTTTCATCTTCTCCTGGGTCGAGGTCGTCTTTGCCCGCATCCTGACCGTCACCGGGGGCAAGCCCATCACCATGGCGATCAACGCCCTCTTTGGCTTTCAGACCGACATCGGGCTCGTCATGGCGATGACGGTCATCTCGCTCGTGCCGGGGCTTGCGATGATCTGGTTCGTGCGCCGTCACATCGCGCGCGGCTTCGTGGTCCGCAGCTGAAGGGCCGCTTGCGGCGAAGCACCGCGCGGGCGCTGCCCGGCCCGGGATGGCGCCTCGCGCCGGGATTGATTATCTTGCGCCTGCACGTTCTTGGGAAATTCCATGTCCGACGCCTCCACGCCCCGACACTCACCCCATGCTGCGCTTCCGAGTGTGGAGTGGCTGACGCTTGGGATGATCGGTGCGAGTTATGCGCTCTGGGCGGCGGGGACGACGGTTGGCTACGGGGTTGCGCCGCTGTTCGGGATCATTCTGGC
>Ga0315900_10003159_pt1 | contig 24344 bp, 19 predicted proteins | sample LakEriMetagenome_FD_203521 | JGI IMG/M metagenome (GOLD analysis project Ga0315900, IMG submission 203521) | Freshwater fungal communities from buoy surface, Lake Erie, Ohio, United States - Buoy 12 MA114 | ecosystem: Environmental > Aquatic > Freshwater > Lake > Lake biofilm | place: USA: Lake... | reverse complement strand
CGTGTGCGTGGTGCTCGTGCGCATGGTGCTCGTGCGCATGGTGCTCGTGTGCGTGATGCTCGTGTGCGTGATGCTCGTGTGCGTGGTGCTCGTGCGCGTGATGCTCGTGCGCGTGATGCTCGTGCCCCTGGTGCTCATGCGCGTGATGATCGCTGTCGATGGCTTCGAAGGCGCCTTCATCGAGCATGGCGAGCGGACCCATGGACATACCGGCTCTCAACGCGGCTTCCTCCACGGTGGTTGCGGCAACGCCTTCTCCGAGCAGTGCCATCGCCTCGATCAGAAAGCCGTTCGCGACACGGGACACCAGACGTCCGGGCGAGTCGTTGACGATGATCGGCAGACCACCGATCCGCAACACCAGGTCGAAGGCCCGGGCCACCGCGACGGGCCCGGTTCGCGCGCCACGAACGATCTCCACGAGCGGCGCCTTTCCGACAGCCTCTGCAAAGACCAGGCCCACGAGCCGTTCCGGGTTCGCGATGTTATGGGTCAGGTGCGCCACCGGAACATGCCGAGCAGTCGTTCCCACGATGGTCTGGTCTGACAGCGTCGACGTCGTAGCGGGGGCGGCGAGCCATGCAGGCAGGGAAGCTGCGGTGCCATTCGGATGGACACGGGCGTCGATGATCAGGTCACAGCCGGCGAGGGATCCCGGCTCGGGAACAACGGTGACCGCCGCAGTCGGACGCTCACCGCCCGACGAGGCACCCGCCCTCGATGGCATGGCGCTCTCGCTCGAAACGCGCGCTTCGAGGGCCCTGTTGGTTTCCTCGTCCTCCACGTAGATCCGGCAGCCGATGCCGCGCTCCACGCAACGCATCGTCAGCGACAGAACGGAGGCGTCACTGGCGACAAACCCGATCAGCGCAATCGGGTGTCTCGGCGCGTCATGTGGACGGCCGGCGCCGGAACGCAACTCGTTCATCTGGAAGAACAGCGTGCCAATCATGTTTCGTGCGTAACGCCCAGTCACCAGTCGCGTCAGATAACGAGACTCGAGAAGCAGCGCAGTCTCGAAATCCGCCTGCGCGCCTTCCTCGGCCGCTCGCCGGATAGCCTGCGTCGCCGTCAGCTCTTCGGCGTCATCCGCCACCTCGGCGCTGGCATGCACCTGATCCCGGAAACGCGTGGGCTCGGAAGGTGACACGGGCTGACATGGCGTGCTGACGCCGGTCCCCGCATCCCGATCCCAGGGTTGTACTGCGTGAGGGTCTCTTGCCAGCCATGCGAACGCCGCGTCCATCAGGGCGTCGCTGGTGGAGACGAGTTCATCGACGAGCCCGAGTGCTGCGGCGTCTCGCGGGCTGATTCGGCGCCCTTCGAGGAGATAGGGCAGGGCGCGCTCGACCCCGAGCATGCGAACGAGCTTCGCGACCCCGCCGGCGCCCGGTAGCAGCCCGAGCGTGGCCTCCGGGCAGCCGAACTGGATACGGTCATCGTCGACCGCGATTCGGTGATGGCAGGACAAGGCGAGCTCGAAGCCGCCGCCAAGCGCGTGTCCATTCAGAAGCGCGACGGTCGGCACGCCTAAGGTCTCGAAACGCCGAAGCGCAGCCTTCATGCGCTGCAGGCCCTCGAAGAATGCCGCTCCCTGGTCGGGGCGCACGCCGCTGATCTCGCGGAGGTTGCCGCCTGCGAAAAAGGACGACTTTGCAGATCGTACGACCACCCCGCGCAGCCCAAGTCGGTCGGCGACAAGGCGGTCGACGACCGATGCGAGTTCCGCCTTGAAGGCAGCGTCCATCGTGTTGACCGCAGCGTCGGGCGCATCGAGTGTCAGGACAACTACGCCGTCGTCGCGGCGTTCGCAGGCGATGCTGCTCATGAGAGTCTCCGGGGAGGGGGCCCGCCTGTTTCGAGGCCGGCCGTGCGAGGGCGCCCAATGATACGGCACCCGTCCAGGCTCCCTGGCCGGAGGGGAGTGCGGCCCACTGAGAACGTGAGCCGTTACCCCTGAGGAAATCCGTGTTCAGTTTCCGGCAATCACACCGTCGCGCGAGAGCGTGGCAAAGATCTCGAGCACCCGGCGATCCCGTACGAGGGTGCCGCAGGAGGCTGCGTCGGTGACGATCTGCTTGTCCATCGCGCGAGCGAGGCCAAAACCCTGACCATAGTCGACGCCGAGTTCGATCAGGGCTTCGACGGTTTCCGGCGTCTCGGCCCACTCCGCGATGCTGCGCATGCCGAGTTCATGGGTAAGATCGACAATGGTCCGGGTGATCGCGTAGTTCGCGGGGTTCAGATTGATATCCCGGACAAATGAACCATCGATCTTGATGAAATCAGCCGGGATCTCCTTCAGATAATTGAACGAGGTGTAGCCCGCACCGAAATCATCGAGCGCAAGCTTGCTCCCGTACTGGCGAACCCTGTCGATGAATCGCCTCGTCGAGTTAAGATCGTTGAGCGCAACGCTCTCTGTAATTTCGAAACAGAGCTTCGGCATGGCCAACGGGTGGTCCGCGATCATCGCGAATGCATCATCGATGAACCGTGAGTCATTGAGCGACGCACCGCTGATATTGATGGTGGCAAATGCCAGCCGATCCCTGTGCGCCGGGTGGGTGTCGAGCCACTCGAGCGTGCTTCGAAGCACCCAGCGATCGATGTCGGACATGAGCCCGTTGCGCTCGGCCGCACCAATGAATCGACCTGGCGGAATGACGCCTCCGAACTCATCGCGCATGCGCAGCAGCACTTCGTAGTTCAACGACTCATCGGGGCGGTGCAGCGAGACGATCGGCTGGAAGTCGAGGAAGTATCGGTCGGGGTTGATCTTTCGCTTGAGATCGGCGACGACCTTCAGCTCCTCGAGGTGGCTTCGAAGCCGGTTGTCGCTGTCATCGAGCCGTACGACACAGTTGCGCCCACGCGCCTTGGCCTCGGCACAGGCCCGGCCGGCAGAGGCGAGCGTGTCGACCATGCCAAGTTCGGGGTCAAAGCACACCACCCCCACGCTGGCCGTCATGTCGAGTCGCTTGCCGTCGACCTCGAAAGGCGCCTGCATGATCACCTCGCGCAGGCGCTCGCTGAGTCCAAGGGTTGCGAAATCCGGACAATCGAAGAACACGACGACAAAGGAGTCCGCCATCCGGGCGACATGATCGCGGGCACGCACAGTCTGCATCAGTCTCGAAGCCGCCATCTGAAGCATGGTGTCGCCAACACCGTGGCCGTAGAGGTCGTTGATGAGCTTGAACCGATCGAGCGCCAGGTGAGCTACCGCACAGGGAACGCCCTGGGCGACCATCGACTGAGCCTCCGACATCGAACGCTCAAGACCACGGCGGTTACTCAGACCGGTGAGCGCATCATGATCAACCAAGTGCCGAAGCTGTGCCTCGGCTTCCTTGCGCTCGGTAATGTCCTGAATCGACCCTTCAATCGAATTGCCCTTGGCGGTGACTTTGGCGAGGAACCAGCGCTTCACCCCAGAATTAGGGCTCGCAACATGTAACTCAATATCCTGATCAACCGAATGGGCTGCGCTGCGTTGCAAGCGGTCGAGAGTTCCGTTGCCGAAGATATCATCAATCGATACCCCAATGTCATTGTTTCTATAGTAAATTGAACGCGTTAAATGTTCGAACGCCGGGTTAGAAATGCGTATGGTTCCGTCCTCGCGAAGCGCAAATAGTCCAATTGGGATTCGCTCGTACATTTCGCGGATGCCTTCAAGCGCCACTAGTGTCTTACGTTGCGCCTTCAGGCGGCCAGTGCGCTCATGATTAAGTCTTTGTGCAATCGCGATACCCGCGAGCAGGGCGCCCGCGAGAGAGGCAGCAAGGCTATTGGCGAGCGTAGGTTTTCCTGAGGTCAGTCCTGCGGCATAGGCAACATCGCCCAGAGCACCAGAAAAGGTCGCGAGCCAAGATGCTCCGTACCATGCGGCACTTGATGATCCTGTGCGCAAGTAAATACGAATAGTAAGAGCAATTAATGTTGCGACGCAGGGGATTACAACAGCCCACAGAATTGGAAGAAAGGTTTTGTGAGAAAGGACTGAGGCGGCGCAAAGCAGTGCCAAAGAAATCGAAAAGAGGATTCTGATAAGGGTGGTTGCATGAAGTTGGACAACTTCTTTTCGAAAGATAGACCAAAATAGCGCCACGGTAAGCAGGGCGTAGCTCGCTAGCGGTATGTTGCGCGAGGCAATTGGAAAATCCTCGACTAGAGGCGCGCCAAGCCAGCCCATATCCCAGCCGGCGGTATAAGATGACAGCCGCAGGCTGACAATGACCCAAGCGCCGAAAAGGAAAAATGTAAATTCCCTAGAGAGAAGGGCGATCAGAAAACTGAACGCTGCGATCATCAAGAGACTTCCAAAAAGAACACCTCCGCTTCGTTCAAAAAAGCTTTCGGAAGACTCAATGTCCGCAGTGCTGCGCAGAAGTGCGTTGAGTCGGGCTGGGCCAACCGACTTAACGGATAGCAATATTCTGCATGAGCTTTCGCAGCGCGCAACGTCGATTACATAGCCAGCCCGTGAATGCCGAATGTGGCCATTAGTCGAGTTTCGATCAGCGTAACCGTCTTCTAATACGGCGCCAACAGAGTCTAGAACGAAAAATTTAATTTCCGTGACATGTCTCGATGGAATTTCAATTAAATGATCTGAGAGTTCTGACTTGCTAAGGCTCCGCGTCAGCAACCAGAAAGCGTACTCAGCCCTGTCCGTGCTGATTTCCCGAGACGTATGTTGCTCATCTTTCAGGCTTCGAAAGGCATCTTGCCATTCCAGGCGATTCTCGCGATCAGCCTTGTAAGTGACATAAAGAGCCGTCGCTACTGCGTCATGCAGAGGGTTTTGAACAAGCAATATCACGAGTGCAGCGCCTGCTAGCGCAGCGAGAGCGGCCGCGGCGTTGCGCGTGTAGGCCGCAATCTTTACGGTGGCGCGAAGTAGTTTTCGGAATCTAGAGTACATTGCGATGCCGCTTGAGCACGGGGATGTGGCTGTGCGAACCTAGTGTACGGCAGCGATCGCATGGACTTGACTTCGGCGCGACGGTCGGTCCTTGGGTAGGTAGGAGCGGCCGCATGGTGTTGTGTACTGGTTGATTATCCAGTACGAGTGGACGCGAGTTGTGCTACATAGAGCGGTGGCTTGCGCGGCAGGGCTGCGGCGTGACTAGCCTAGCAATGTGTCAGTGCTGCTGCGTACTGCGCTGAGTGGATCGTTTGAGAGGAGATGAGAAATTGGATTCCGCTCTTTATGTGATGGCAGCTTCGGCAAATACAGCAGCTCTTTGTTTGTTTTTTTGGGCGCGATACAGAATATTTGAACGATCGCGGGGTTATACGGGGAGCTATCTTTCGCGGGCGGGGACAGGTGGAGGGTTGGCTTGTATAGGAAGTGCGGCCTATGAATACTCTGGTCGCTTAACGTCTTGTAGTGCCGCGGCGTTGTTGTTGACGATTTTTTCAGTGGTATTGTTCGTCTCGGCGGTTCGGGAGTTTCGCGGGGTGTCACCTGCAATCGCTTTGGCAGATGTCGCGCCTAAGTTGTTAATAATGACCGGGCCCTATGGATTTGTTCGGCATCCGCTGTATTTGGCATATATATTGAACTGGCTTTCTGCCGCGGTGTTGTATCACAACTTGGTTGTGGGGGTTGTTTTTTTTGTTATGGTTTTTCTTTACTGGTCTGTTGCGCGAAAAGAAGAGACCGCTCTCCTCGGGTCGTCGAGTGCAGATGATTATCGCGAGTATTGCAATCGAGTTCCGATGCTACTACCCAGGCTTTGGTATGGTTCTAGATGACGGGATCGATCAAGATGAACTGAGGTCCTCGTGTGGAGAGGGCTTTCGCACGCGGTCTTGTCCAGACGTTGTTGACAGAAGAGAATACTTCGATGTCTGGGTGAAATCTCTCGCCCATGAAGGAATAGAGGGGATGGGATAAGGTATGCCACCTGCGTTCAGCCGTAAAGACTTCGAAATAAAGAATGCGGTGCAAGACATTAGCGGCTGAGCGTAGCGGGCGGAGCTTTTTGTCGTCGAATAAATCAACAAACCCAAGGTCAACGTAGGTTTGGTCGAGAGGCGGGCGTGCTCCGATTAGTAGCAATTCGACTTGTTTGGCTAGGCAATATCTGTGGAGGGCCTTAAACAGTGCGAGCTTGACAAGCCGACCTTTTGCTCCCGCTTTTACGGCTAGCCGAGAAACGCCGGCTGTCGTTCGTCCGGTATAGGTTTGGGGGAGTTGTATAGATTCCTCAAGGTTGATTGGGCCTGAAAAGTTAGTTTGAATGCGAATTGTCCCGAGGGGCTCGGAGCCATTTTTGGATTCAGCGAGAAAAACGATGGTGTCTTTGCCGCGATCGAGGTCTTCTGGTTTTCTTAAAAGGTCGCCGAGCGAGGGTACGTGTCGACCGTAGGCCTCCGCGCGGAGAGCGATGGCTTTTTGTAGTTGTTCCTCCGTTCGAACGATCCTCACCGTGAAGGAAAGATGGGCTACATTGATGCTACTTCGCCTTCCGTCGGCAAGGGTTCGCCAAGGGGTGTCCGGGATCATTGCTTGAGCATCTTCGTGCATACACTCCCCGCTTATCTAGGGCTAGTCTCTGCATACTTATACCACACGTAGCTTCCTTCGTGTGTGGTGGGTTCCGAGCTGGTTGTGAAAGGTGTCGGCAACGGTGGTTTTCCTAACTTATACCTCATAGGGGGGCGTGTGAGAGAGGTGGCAAATGACCGTGATTTTATGGAAGCATACAATACAGGCGGGTTGGCGAGCGCCTATTACGCTGCTATCGTCGTATCTGCAGTGTATGCGGCATTTGCATGTGCTACAGTTTGGAGAGGTGATTCGCCAGTCGAAGAATTGTATGTGCGTATTGCTATTGTTGGGGTTCTTGCGTTGCTCGCTGGCTTCATTAGGTTGTTTCCGGACTTGTCGATTCGGTACTATCAAAATGGCCTATTTATCGTTAGCTTTTTCGTCCTCCTTGCAACTATCTATCTTGTATTCGCGGGAGGGGTGTCGGCAAAGTACTCTCTGCTGGGGGCCGCCTCAACAGTTATATTTGGTCTTTTTCTGCATTATGCCTTCTTGCGTCTCACCATTCTTCGGTCGGTTGTCGTCGGTTTGTGTATTTCCAGTTTGTTTTTTTTGGGCCTACTCCACGAGAAGGTCGACGACGAATCTTTTGTTCGCGTGGCGATCTATCTTGTTGCTTGCAATGTCGCTGGCTTTCTGCTGCGTCGGACAGCTCTTCAAAGAGATCGAGCGCTTTTTCGTGTGCGCGCAAGGATGCGGCAAGCGGAGTTGCTTGCTAGTGCTCGCGCGAGGCAGGCAGAGAGTGAGTTTGTGGAAAGAGTCCGCCTGATGAATGCTATCGATCACGATTTACGGCAGCCTCTCTTCGCGGCAGATGTTCATCTTCGGTCGGTAATTGGGTTTGCCGCATCTTTTGGGGCTTCAGCGGCGCTTGAGAATGCCCGTGAGCTGGAGCAAGCTCTTGGTGTGGTCCGGCGTACTCTTGATCACGTAAAGGGGCTCAGTGCAGTTGATCGTATCGGCAAGAGACTCGCTAGTGAGAGTGTTTCGGTTGCGACGATTCTCGGAGGGTTGCGAGTGGTACTTGAGTCGGAGGCGAAGAGGGCGGGGGTGCGACTTGTTATAAATCCTTCCGAATGGGATCTTAAGGTATTCAGCAACCCTGGTGCTCTTTCGCAAATCATTTTCAACTTGGCGGTAAATGCAATTAAATATAGTTCGGTTGCTCGAAAAAGCAATGCTGATGTGGGATTACATGTTAGGGCTCGTAATGGGGTTGTTCAGATCCGGGTTTGGGATAATGGTGGTGGGATAGCAAAAGACGACCGGCAGTCAGTTTGGAAGGCCTATTCGCGTTCTCACGATGGCGGAGCCTCGTCGCGTGCTGATGGTTTGGGCTTGGGCTTGTTTTTGGTCGGTCGAATGATTGAACTGTTGCCAGCCCATCGAATCGTTATGCGGTCTAAGGTGGGAGTCGGAACTGTTTTTCGTTTGTGTGTTCCGTTTTGCACCTCAGCCTTTGTCGGCGAGGCGGATGAGCAGGATGTTTCGGGAGCTTATGTAGTATTTATTTCAGACGATGAGGGTCGGGATTTGGGTGGTTGGTTGGAGGTCTTGGAGCGTCACGGGGTTCTTGTGGATGTTTATTCATCGCTCAGCGTTATACCTTCAGATGCTTTGGAGGACAGGCCTGTCGATCTGCTAGTCGTTCTTGGAAATTCGGTCGGCGCGGCTCAGTTGTCCGGGTTCGTGCACTTGAGTATTTCTTGCCATGGAAGACCTCCAGTGGTTATGGCTGACTCTTCGCTTGTTGGTTATGTTGAGGGCGCAGAAGGTGTTTCGTTCTCTGAGACGTTCTCCAATGCGGAGTTGCAAGATGCTGTTCGCACGGCGGTCGCGCGAGCGCGAGTCCATGAGTCCTCACGCCAATAGGCCTTGACTGAGCTTGTGCTGGTCCCCTCGGCGAAGATGGGCGAGTGATATGGTTTTTGTTGTGCTTTTGGTATCATTCAGCATGCTTACAACCAAGCCTAACGGAGCCGCCGATGATTGATCGCACCCTCTTCTCCGAAGACCACCTCCGCTTTCGTGACTCCATTCGTCGTTTCCTTGAGGCCGAGGTCGTTCCGTTTCACGCAGCCTGGGAGGAGCAAGGTTTCGTCGACCGCGCGGTCTGGGCGAAAGCCGGCGAGAACGGCTTCCTCTGCTCGTCGATGCCTGAGGCCTACGGTGGTGCTGATGCTGACAAGCTCTACTCGGTGGTGCTGATGGAGGAGGTCGCCCGGGTCAATGCAACGGGGCTTGGCTTCGGGCTGCACTCGGAGATCGTCGCGCCCTACATCAACCGTTACGGGACCGAGGCGCAGAAGCAGCACTATCTCCCCAGGATGGCGGCGGGTGAAGTGATCGGGGCTATTGCGATGAGCGAGCCTGCGGCGGGGTCCGATCTTCAGGGGGTCAAGACCACCGCCGTGCGTCAAGGGGATCACTACATTCTCAACGGTTCGAAGACCTTCATCACCAACGGCTATCATGCCGATCTCGTGATCGTCGTCGCCAAGACCAATCCTGCGGCGGGAGCCAAGGGGACGAGCCTGCTGCTCGTCGAGCGAGGTATGCCTGGTTTCGAGAAGGGCAAGCGGCTCAAGAAGGTCGGGATGAAGGCGCAAGACACGTCGGAGCTGTTTTTCGACAACGTGAAGGTGCCGGTCGAGAATCTTCTGGGCGGGGAAAACCAGGGTTTCATCTACCTGATGCAGGAATTGCCGTGGGAGCGTCTGCAGATTGCGATCTCTGCGGTCGAGTCGGCTCAGGCGGCTATCGACTGGACTGTTGCGTACGTGAAAGACCGCAAGGTCTTCGGTACAACGGTCGGTAGTTTCCAGAACACCCGCTTCAAGCTTGCCGAAGCGCAGACCGAAGTCCAGGTCGCACGGGTCTTCGTCGATAAATGCATCGAACTGCTGCTGGCTGGCAAGCTCGATACGGCAACGGCGTCGATGGCGAAGTACTGGTGTTCTGATCTGCAGTGCAAGGTGATCGACGAGTGCGTCCAGCTCCACGGCGGCTACGGCTACATGTGGGAGTATCCGATCGCCCGAGCGTACGCTGATGCGCGTGTGCAGCGCATCTACGGTGGTACCAACGAGATCATGAAGGAGCTCGTCACGCGATCGATGGGTCTGGGCGCCAAATAACAGTCGTCAGCAGGGTCTGATGGGCCTGCCGCCTGATCGGTGGGCCCTGTTTGGGCTTTGCCCGCCCACCGCTTGGGCGGCTTGTCCGCGGCAAACGGGCTTGGTGATCGAGTTCTAAAAACTCTGCAGGATCAGACCCAGGATAACCGGTGCGGCAATCGAGGCCCAGGCAATCGCCATCACGATGAACGATAGAAGTACGGCAGCGCTGCCGATATCCTTGGCTGCACCCGTCAAGCGATGCTGATCAGTGGATATCCTGTCGAGGGCGATTTCGATCGCGGTATTCAGCAGTTCGACGATCAGCACGAGCAGTACCGCGCCGACCAGCAGAAAACGTTCGATGGCACTGAATGGCAGCACGACCGCGGCGGGAATCAGTACTGCGGCTAGAGCGACTTCCTGACGAAACGCGCTCTCGTTGGTGAATGCGATGCGCAAGCCCGCGAGCGAGCACCGCATGGCCCTCGTCAAGCGTTGAATGCCGAGTCCGTTGGGCGAGGCCCCGCGAAGCCGGCCGCTTGTGCTCGGCGACGTGTCGGTGGGGCCGGGGGGCGACGTCATCAGCTGACAATGTAGGTGGCGGCGCCGGTGGCGATGAGAGCGCCGGCTTCATTGTGCAGCCGCATGATGGTCGATGCGATGCGCCCGCCAAGGCGGGTGATCTCCGCGCTTGCCACGAACTGCGCGCCGGTACCCTGCCGAAGGTAATCCACCCGCAGGTCGACTGTTCCCATGCGGGCAAAGCGCTCGATGATCTGATCGGCGCTCTCGTGATCATGGCGCTCGGCGATTCCCAGCATCAGCACGAAGCTCCCGACGGCATCGAGAACCGACGCGATGACACCACCATGCAACCTGCCGTAGAGGTAATGGCCGACGAGGTCATCGCGCATGCCGAAGATGATGCGGGCAGTCGCAGGGTCACCGCCGGGAGCCTCGGCCTTGAGGCCGAGAAGCCCGTTGAAGCTGATGCGCTGTTCGTAGAGATCGCAGACCGCGAACTCCATCTCGGCTTGCGCTGCAGGGGCGCGTCGTGCGCGCCCGGGGCCGGCCTCGCTCATCGACCCTTGAACTGCGGCGGACGCTTCTGCAGGAAGGCGGCTACACCTTCGCGGAAGTCTTCGGTCTGGCCGGCCTGCACCTGCAGGTCGGCTTCTAGCTCGAGTTGCGTGGCCAGATCACGCTGGTGGCTGTCGTTCAGTGCCTGCTTGATCATGGCGTAGGCCCGCGTGGGCATCGCGGCGAGACGGTCGGCCATCTCGCGGGCTTTCGGCATCAGATCAGCATCGTCGTGCACCTGCCACACGAGACCGAAGTTCTGGGCATCGGTCGCGCTGATCCGATCGGCGAGGATCGCGAGCGCGCGAGCGCGGACGTCGCCCACGTAGCGGGGCAGGAACCAGGTGCTGCCGGCATCGGGTACCAGCCCGATTTTCGAAAAAGCCTGCAGGAAGCTCGCGGAGCGCCCGGCCAGAATGATGTCGCCCGCCATGGCAATGCTCATGCCCGCGCCGGCGGCGACGCCGTTGACCGCGCTGATGATCGGCTTGGGCATCGCGCGCATTGCGAGAATCACCGGGTGATAGCGCTCACGCAGTGTGGTTCCCGCATTGCCGGTGCCGCCCGACGACGAGGCGAGGTCGGCGCCCGCGGAGAAGCCACGGCCCGCGCCGGTCACGATGACAGCCCGCACCGCGGCATCATCACTGGCGGCAGTGACGGCTTCGCGAAGCGCCAGCATCAGCGCCGTGTTCAGCGCATTGAGAACATCGGGGCGGTTCAGCGTGATCGTGGCAACGGCGCCATCGACCTGGTACAGAACGGGTGAGTCTGACATCGGGAATCCTCGTGGTCGTGGTGTTTCGGATTGGGGCTCAGGCGGTTTTCAGGCTTGGCCGTCGGTGAGTGCTGCGATATTCGCCAGGAGCCGACCGGGTGAAACCTGCTGTCCCACCGCAACGCCGATCTCGGCGACGGTTCCGTCGATGGGAGCCTCGATTCGGTGCTGCATCTTCATGGCTTCGATCGCGAGCAGCAACTGGCCGCGCCGAACCCGCTCGCCGGGCTGCACGGCCACCCTGACGACGAGGCCGTGCATCGCGCAGTTGATCCTGCCGCTGGTCCGCCGCTCGCCATGGCTGGCATCGTGGGTGGTGTCGGTGAAGGCGGCGCAGACACCCAGTGCGTCGAGATGGGCGGCCGTGCGGGTTCCGCAGAAGTGCGCCCGTCGGCTGATGCCGTCGATCGTCGCCGTGACCTCGTCTTCGTTGGAGCCATCGAGAACGACTTCGAGATGCTGTTCATCCACCTCGATCTGAAAGCGGCCCGGTGTGGTACTGCGGATCCGCATGGCCTTGCGCTCGCTCCCGGTGGCGAGACTCACCGGCCATTCACGGCCTCCGGCGGAGCCAAAGTTGGCGAATTCGCCATAGCCAGCGCCCTGATGTCTTGCCAGACAGGCTGCTGCCAGCGCCCACCATCGGGAATCTGGCCTGGGCTGAGCGAATCCACCCGCGCTCGCCTCCAGCCAGGCCGTGGACAGCCGCGCCGTGGCGAAAGGCTCGGCTCGCAGGCAGGCAATGAGGTAGTCGCGATTCGTGGTGACGCCGAGGACGGAGGTTTCAGCGAGTGATGCCATCAGGGATTGCCGGGCTGCTTCACGCGTGGGCCCGTGTGCGATCACCTTCGCGATCATCGAGTCATAGTGCGGCGGGATGACCGGCGCGCTGGCAAGGCCGTGATCGATTCGAACGCCACGGCCCTCCGGCAGTCGACAGCCGATGATCTCGCCGGCCTGCGGGATGAAACCCGCCCATGCATCCTCGGCGCACAGGCGCGCCTCGATCGAATGTCCTTGCCAGCGAATATCGTGCTGACCAAGCGGCAGGCGATTACCCTGCGCGACCTCGAGCTGCCATTGCACCAGATCGAGCCCGGTGACCGCTTCGGTGACCGGGTGCTCGACCTGCAACCGGGTGTTCATCTCGAGAAAATAGAAGCTGTGGTCGGGAGCGAGCAGGAACTCGATGGTGCCGGCGCCTTCGTAGCCCACCGAGCGGGCGAGGGTGATCGCTGCCCCGCCCATGGCCTCGCGCAGCGCCTCATCGATGCCGGGGGCGGGCGCTTCCTCGAGAATCTTCTGGTTGCGTCGTTGCGTCGAGCAGTCGCGTTCGCCGAGATGCACGTAGTTGCCGTGGCTGTCACCGAAAACCTGGATCTCGACGTGACGCGCGTCGAGTACCAGCCGCTCGAGCAGCAACTGGCCATTGCCGAAGGAGGCCGCTGCCTCCTGGCGGGCGGCGTCGAGGAGTTCACGCAGGGTCTGTTCGTCGTCGAGGTTGTCGCAGCGGCGCATCCCTCGGCCACCACCACCTGCAGCGGCCTTGATCATCAGGGGAGCGCCGATCTCGCGGGCACGCTGCACGAGGGTTTCGGTGTCCTGCGCCGCACCGTTGTAGCCGGGCAGACAGGGCACACCGACCGAACGCGCCAGTTCCTTGCCCGCCGACTTGTTGCCGAGCGCCGAAATGGACTCGGGTGAGGGACCGACGAAGACGATACCCGCGTCGCGGCAGGCACGCGAAAACTCGGCGCTCTCGGAAAGGAAACCGTAGCCGGGATGCACCGCCTGAGCGCCCGAGCGCTGGCATGCGTCGAGGATCCGATCGATGCGCAGATAACTCTCGGCGGCGGCCGGTGCGCCGATCTCGACATGGGCGTCGGCCATCCGAACGTGCCGCGCGCTGCGATCGGCGCTCGAGCACACCGCGACGGTGCGGAGCCCCTGACGGCGGGCCGTCTCGATGATGCGACAGGCGATCTCGCCGCGATTGGCGATCAGCAGGGTGTCGAAACGTGACATGTCGGTGCGTACCCTCAGCGCGGCATGATGCCCATGGTCTTGGCGATGATGCCCATCATCACCTCGTCGGCGCCGCCGCCGATCGACCCCAGACGGGTATCGCGCCAGAAACGGTTGACCCGGGTTTCCTCCATGTAGCCCATACCGCCCCAGAACTGCACGCACCAGTCGGCAACCTCACGGGCGACGCGTGCGCCCTTCAGCTTGCACATCGAGGCGAGCTGCGTGACATCGGTGCCCCCGATATAGAGGTCGACGGCCCGGTGCAGCATGCTGCGCACGGCCTCGACCTCGGTCTGGAGTTCGGCGAGCTTGTAGTGGATGTACTGGTTGTTCAACAGCGGTTTGCCGAAGGCTTCGCGGCTGCGGAGATAGTCGATGGTTTCCTGGATGATGCGGGCGCTGGCAAACCAGCCGGTGGCGGCCCAGAGTCGCTCCTCCTGGAATTGCTGCATCTGGTAGGTGAATCCCATGCCCTCCTCGCCGATGCGGTAGCGCTGCGGCACGCGCACGTCATCGAGGTGGATTTGCGCGGTGTCCGAGGCATTCATGCCGGCCTTCTTCAGCTTGCGGGCGACGGACACACCCGGCGTCTTCATGGGCACACAGATCAGCGACTTGTTACGGTGGGCATTGCCCTCGCCGGTATTGGCGAGCAGACACATCCAGTCGGCCTGCGTGCCGTTGGTGGTCCACATCTTGCCGCCGTTGATGACGTAGTCGTCGCCATCCTTGCGCGCGGTCGTGCGGATCGACGCCACGTCCGAGCCGGCGCCGACCTCGGATACCCCCAGGCATGCAACGTACTCACCGCTGATGGACGGGGCAAGAAACTCACGCCGGAGTTCATCGGAGCCGAAACGGGCGAGCGCCGGGGTGGCCATGTCGGTCTGGACACCAATGGCCATCGGGATGCCACCGCAGTTCATGTGGTTGAGCGCTTCGGCTGCGGCGATCGCGTAGGAGTAATCGAGCCCGAGACCGCCATACTCGACCGGCTTGTTCACACCGAGCAGGCCGAGCTTGCCCATCTTGCGAAAGATCTCGTGCGCGGGAAAGGTGCCGGCGGTTTCCCACTCATCGATGTGCGGGTTGATCTCGCTGTCGATGAAGCGCTTGAGCGTGTCCTGCAGCTGGATGTGCTGCTCGCTGTAGATCATGCGGAAACTCCTCGGGGCAGGGCGCGACGATGCACTCAGGGACGTGCGACACCGAATTGCATCGGCTGGACCTTGCGCGCCTCGGCTTCGGCGCAGGTGGCGAACAGCAGGCCCAGCACCTTGCGGGTGTCTCGTGGATCGATGATGCCGTCATCGAGCAGACGGGCGCTGGTGTAGAGCGGGCCCGACTGGCGATCGAAGTTCTCGATGATGCGTTTCTCGAGGGCCGACAGCTGCGCTTCGTCGACCGGCAGGCCTTTGCGCTTGGCGCCCGCCTCGGTGACGATGCGCATGGTGAGCGCCGCCTGTTCGCCGCCCATGACCGCGGTACGCGCGTTCGGCCATGACAGCACGAAGCGTGGACCGAAGGCGCGGCCGCACATTCCGTAATTGCCGGCGCCGAAGGATGCGCCGCAGTGGACCGTGATCGAGGGCACGCTCGCATTGCTGACAGCCTGGATCATCTTGGAGCCGTGCTTGATCATGCCTGCCTGCTCGCTCGCCTTGCCGACGATGTAGCCGGTGGTGTTCTGCAGGTACAGCAGCGGTATGCGGGACTGACAGCAGCTCTGGATGAAATGCGTGGCCTTGTTGGCCCCTGCCGGGTCGATCGGACCGTTGTTCGTGATGATGCCCACGGGCAAGCCGTAGATGCGGGCGTGGCCGACCAGTGTCTGCGGACCGTAGTCGGCGCCGAAGACGAGGAAGTCGGAGTCATCGACCAGGCGGGCGATCACCTCGCGCATGTCGATCGGCTGCCGGAAGTCCAGGGGCACGATGCCGGCGAGCTCCTCGGTGTCGAAGGCGGGCGGTGGCGCCGACAGGTCGAGCGTGGACTGAGGCTCGATGCCGAGACGATTCCAGCCGAGCCGGCCAACGAGATCCCGGGCGATGCGCAGCGCATCGATGTCATCCTCGGCCAGGTACTCGCCCACGCCCGAGATGCTGGTGTGCATCTCGGCGCCGCCGAGCTCCTCGTCGGAGGCAATTTCACCGGTGGCTGCCTTCAGCAGCGGGGGCCCCGCCAGAAAGGCCTTGGCGCGCCCGCGAACCATGATCACGTAGTCGGAAAGGCCGGGCATGTACGCCCCGCCCGCGGTCGAGGAACCATGCACGACCGCGACCACCGGCAGCCCGGCGGCGGATAGCCGTGCCAGGTTGTAGAAGATGGCGCCGCCCTCGATGAAGCCCTCCACCTTGTACTTCAGGAGATTGGCGCCAGCCGACTCGATGAGCTGGATGTAGGGCAGACGGTTATCGAGGGCGATCTGCTGACCGCGCAGGATCTTCTCGAGCCCCATCGCCTGGATGGCGCCGGCGTCGATGCCGGCATCACTGGCGTTGATCACGCAACGAACGCCGCCGACAAAGCCGATACCGACGATCACTCCGCCGCCCGGAACACTCTTGTCGGGATCCGGGTCATCGAGGCAGTAACCGGCCATGGTCGAAAGCTCGAGCCAGGGTGCGCCCGGGTCGAGGATGCGGGCCACGCGCTCGCGCGGCAGCAGCTGGCCGCGCCGGTCGAAGAGCGGCTTGGCGCGTGCCGACGCGGCACCGGTGCGCCGCTCGAGCGCGCGCAATTGTGCGACGAGCTCGAGCATGGCCGCTCGCTGGCCGATGAACCGCTCGTCGTGCGGGTCGAGTTGGGAGTCGAGGCGTGCCATGGCGACGGAGCGATCCTGATATTGAACGGCGTTCATTAATATGCTTTACTGGCCGTGAGAGGTCAACGACGCCCGTACCGGAGATGCCTGCCCACGCTGCCACGGCTGCCGCCGAGACGGGATCGATCCGCGCCTCCCGCGAGAGCCTCCCGCGACGGCGCAAGCCTGCGCGGCGCAGCGAGATCCTCGCCGCGGCGCGCGCATGCTTTGCGGCGCACCCCTACGACGAAGCCTCGATCAGCGATATCGCCGCGGCGGCCGGCTGTGTCGAGGGCACCATCTACACGTACTTTCGCAACAAGCGCGAACTCTTCGACGCCGTGCTCGCCGATTTCTTCGACGGCTTGGTCGCCGATGTCGAGCCGCGACTCGCCGCCATCGAAGGCACGCGGGAACGGTTGCGCTTCCTGATCGCGCGGCACCTGCGCATCGCCCTCGACGACCCCGGACTCGGCGCGCTGGTGGTACGCGAGGCGCGCAGCCCCGGTGCCTACTTCGGCTCGAAACTGCATGCGCTCAACCGCCGCTACAGTCGCTATCTTCTCGAAACCCTCGAGGATGGCGTGCGTCGAGGCGAACTGCGCTCTGACCTCGACCCCGCGATGGCCCGCGACCTGATCTTCGGCGGGCTCGAACACTGGACTTTCAACGAACGCGGACGCCAGCGCAGCTTCGATCCGGCCCCGGTCGCCGAGCGGCTCGTGGCGCTGCTGCTCGACGGCTGGGCCCCCGACGCTCGTGCAGCGCCGGCAGCCGAATCCATCTGCGGAGCCGACCCGTCCCGGGCGGACCGTGAACCGACAGGGAGCAAGACATGAACGATCGTGTGATCCGGATCGGGGGGGCCTCGGGTTTCTGGGGCGATACCGCGATGTCGGCGCCGCAACTGGTGCGTGGTGCGCGCATCGACTATCTGGTTTTCGACTATCTGGCCGAGGTCACGATGTCGATCCTGGCCGCCCAGCGCCTCAAGGATCCAGCTGCCGGTTACGCGACCGACTTCGTCAACATCACGATGAAGTCGCTGCTGCCCGACCTCAAGGCCAAGGGCATTCGCGTGGTGGCCAACGCCGGCGGTGTCAATCCGCTGGCCTGTCGCGATGCGCTCGCGCGCGTGGCGCAGGCCCTCGGCATCACGCTGAAGATCGGCGTGGTGCTTGGCGACGAAATTTCCGACAGCGTGCCCGCGCTGCGCGAGCGCGGGGTCCGCGAGATGTTCAGCGGCGATGCGATGCCGGCCTCGTTCGTGAGCGTCAATGCCTATCTCGGCGGCATCCCGATCGCGCGAGCGCTCGATGCGGGCTGCGATGTGGTCATCACCGGCCGCTGCGTCGATTCCGCCGTCACGCTCGGGGTGCTGATGCACGAGTTCGGCTGGAAGGATGACGACTACGACCGGCTGGCTCAGGGCACGCTTGCCGGTCACCTGATCGAGTGCGGGGCCCAGTGCACGGGTGGTCTGTTCACCGACTGGGATACCGTGCCCGACTGGGAGAACATCGGCTTTCCGATCCTCGAGGCGCATGCCGACGGCAGCTTCGTGGTCACGAAGCCCGAGGGCACCGGCGGCCTGGTCACGACCGCCACGGTCTGCGAACAACTGCTCTACGAGATTGGTGATCCGCGGGCCTACCTCGTGCCCGATGTCTGCTGCGATTTCACGCAGGTGCGTTTCGAGCAGGCGGGCGAGCACCGTGTGCGGGTGACAGGCGCTCGAGGCAGGGTACCGACCGACACCTACAAGGTCAGTGCCACCTTCGCCGACGGTTTTCGCAACATGGCGGTGCTGGTGATCGGCGGTCAGGATGCGGCGGCCAAGGCCAGGCGGACCGGTGAGGCGATCCTGAATCGTACGTCGCGGATGCTCGCGGAACACGGACTGCCTGCCTACAGCGAGACCCGCATCGAAGTGCTCGGCGGCGAAGCCATGTTCGGTGCGGCCGCGCGGCCGGACGCCCGCGAGGTGGTGCTGAAGATCGCGGTGCGCTGCCCATCGAAGGCAAGCCTCGATCTGTTCGCGCGCGAATTCGCACCCGCGGGAACGTCGATGGCGCCTGGCACCACCGGGTTGATGGGCGGTCGCCCGACGCCGTCGCCCGTGATCCGTCTCTTCTCGTTCCTGGTGCCCAAGGCGGAGGTCGCGGTGGCGATCGATGTCGAGGGGCTTCGACAGACGATCGCGCTTCCCGGAGGCTCGGGCGAGCCCTTCGCCGATCTTCCGCCGCAGCGCGTGCATCCGGCCGCCGACTGGCCGGCAGGCCCGTGCATCGAGGTGCCGTTGATCAGGCTTGCGCATGGCCGCTCCGGCGACAAGGGGAACAAGGCCAACATCGGACTGATCGCAAGGCGCCCGGCGTACCTTCCTTATCTGTCGTCGCTGATCACGCCCGAGCGCGTCGCGGCATGGTTCGCGCACAACCAGCCCTCGAAGGTCGAACGCTTCGACCTGCCGGGCTTCGGCGCGATGAATCTCCTGCTGCATGACGTGCTCGGGGGGGGAGGGATGGCATCGCTGCACACCGACAGCCTGGCGAAGGCCTATGCGCAGGTCCTCCTGGCCATGCCGGTCGAGGTTCCCGAGGCGCTGTTCGCGGGCGAAGCATCCTGAGGGATGGTGACGCGGCATGGATCCGTTGCCGCCGCGCGGGCTGCTGATCGTCTGGTGGAGCGGCACCGGCGGCAGCGAGGCACTGGCACGTGCGGCCTTCTCGGGTGCTTCGCTGGCGCGAGCGACACCGGTACGGATGCTGGCGGCGCCCGACGCCGGTCCTGGCGATCTCGCGGCGGCGGCCGGCTTGCTGATCGTCACGCCCGAGATGCTCGGATCGATGGCCGGGCGCATGAAGGACCTCTTCGACCGCTGCTACTACCCGCTGCTCGAGAAGCTCGCCGGGCGGCCCTGTGCACTGATCGTCTGCGCCGGTTCCGATGGTACCGGGGCGGTTCGTCAGATCGAACGCATCCTGACCGGCTGGCGGATGCGTCGCGTGGACGCGCCGATGATCGTGATCACGGGTGCCCAGACGCCCGAGGCCATCGCAGCACCCAAGCAGATCGGCACGGAACCGCTGTCGCGTGCCTTTGCCCTTGGGCAGGCATTGGCTGAAGGCATCGCGATGGGCGTGTGGTGATCGGGCCGGCGCGCAGCCCTCAGTCGTCGTCGGCGGTGAAGTAGTAGACCAGCCGTTCGCGCGGACTGAGCCAGGCAAGCACCTGGGGCGAAACCTCCTGCGGGCTCAGGGCCCGGGTGACCGTCAGACCGGCCTGCGCTTCGTCGGCCAGGTCGAGCAGGTCGGCTTCATCCTTGGGTCGCGAGGCATCATGCACGATCACCTTGGGCAACAGCGGTTTGGAGCCCGGGCTGACCGACAGCGCGAAGCGACCGTCGGCGAGCTGCACGATGGTACCCGGCGGATAAACCCCGAGCACCTTGACCAGGGCCGCGAGCACCTGGGGATCGAGTCGCGTGCGTTCGTCGCGCCACATCTTCTTGAGCGCGTCGGCCGGGCGCATCGCCGGCCGATCGGGCGACTCGGGGCCGCAGAGCCGGTCGTAGCGGTTGACCACCGCGACGATACGCGCCGGCAGCCCGATGGCCGCGGCCTTGGCGCGCGCCGGAAAGCCCGAGCCGTCGAGATGCTCATGGTGGTCACGAATCACCGACAGCACCACATCGGAGAAAGCGCCGCTCGCCTGGGCCAGCTCGACACCTGCGCGGCAGTGGTCGCGGTAGGCGTTTTCCTCGACCTGCGAGCGTTGCGCCGTGCGCAGGATCCGCGCCGGAATGCTGAGCTTGCCGACATCGTGCATCAGGGCGCCGGTGCTGACATTGCGCAGCGCATCGCCATCGAGCTTGAGTTCCTTGCCCACGAGCGTGGCGAGCGTCATGCAACTTAGCGCGTGCGAGTGCAGCCCTTCGTTGCCCTGCTGGTCGATGAGGTGCAGCAGCCCCTTGCGCCCTTCGATCTGCGAGGCCACCGTGGCCGCGAAGCCGCCGAGCGCAGCCCCCGCCTGGCGCGGGTTGTCCCGCAGCGCCTTCATGCCGTCACGCAGCACCTGGCCCGCCTGCTCCCATTGGCGGCGTGCCCGGGCCGCCGTGTCGCGCTGGCGGGCGAGCTTGTCTTCACGCTCGCGCACAGGATCGGGTGGCGGCGGGCTTGCCGGTGGGGGCGGGGCCGAGGGCGTCGGCGTCGGCGGCGTCGGCGGCGGCGTCGGCGGCGTCGGTGTCGGCGGCGGCGTCGGCTCGACATCGCTGAGCGCGGGTATCCAGTAGATACCCCGGGGTCCGAGTTCACGCACCTCGCGCAACTGCTTGTCGGTCGTGAGCTTGAACTTGTTGCGAAGGAAGGAGTGGTCGACCCAAGGGCGATCGATCCAGACGTAGACGCCGAGTCGAAGCTGCGCTTCGCCAAGCGGCACGGGTTTGTCGCGATCGGTGGCGTCGGCCATGGTCCCGGGGGGTGGGGTTTGAGGGGCCTGGCGCCTCCGGCACGAATCGAACGTGCGACCCTCCCCTTAGGAGGGGGATGCTCTATCCACTGAGCTACGGAGGCCCGCGCGGATTCTACCGGAGGGCTGGCGTCGTAGAGCCATGAAGCCTACCGTCGATCAGCCTCGTGGCGGGCGGTATCGGCCTGGCAGCCATTGCGCGGGCGCCAGTCGATGATCTCGAAGGCGATGCCGTTGGCCGCCACCCTTGCCTCGCGATGCACCGGCGCCCATTGGGCCTCCGACAGCGGGGGAAAGAAGGCATCGCCGGCGACGTCGAGCGCGATTCGGGTCATCAGCACACGATCGGCCATCGGCAGGGCATCGCGGTAGACCTGCGCGCCGCCGACCACGAAGATCTCGCCGCGTCCGAGGCTGCGGCCCGCGTCGATGGCGTCGGCCAGCCTGTGCGCGATCGCGCATCCCGGGTGATGCCAGGTCGGATCTCGGGTCAGTACGATGGTGTGGCGTCCGGGCAGAGGGCGGCCGATCGAGGCGAAGGTGCGTCGCCCCATGATCAGCGCGTGCCCGAGGGTGGTGTCGCGGAAGTGCCTCAGATCTTCCGGCAGATGCCAGGGCAGCGTGTTGTCGCGCCCGATCACGCCGCGGTCGGCACAGGCCACGAGCAGGGTTATCGCGCCGCGCGCGAGGGGCGATTCAGCCCCCGCTGCGGCGCTCACACCGCCACCGGCGCCTTGATGTGCGGGTGCGCCTGATAGCCGCTGATCGCGATGTCCTCGAAGCGATAGTCGAGCAGACTCCCGGGGCGCCGCAGCAGGTTCAGGCGCGGCAGCGGGAAGGGCTCGCGCGCAAGCTGCTCTCGGGCCTGCTCGAGGTGGTTGAGGTAGAGATGGCAGTCGCCACCGGTCCAGACGAAGTCGCCGACCTCGAGATCGCACTGTTGCGCCACCATGTGCAGCAACAGGGCGTAGGAGGCGATATTGAAGGGCACGCCAAGAAAGATGTCGGCGCTGCGCTGGTACATCTGGCACGACAACTTGCCGCCCGCCACGTAGAACTGGAAGAAGGCGTGACAGGGAGCAAGCGCCATCCGGGGCAGATCGGCGACGTTCCAGGCCGATACGATCAGTCGCCGGGAGTCGGGATCGCGGCGGATTCGCTCGACCACCTCGGTGATCTGGTCGATGGTGGTCCCGCCGGCCGCAGGCCAATGGCGCCACTGGTGCCCGTAGACCGGCCCGAGTTCGCCGTCGGCGTCGGCCCACTCGTCCCAGATGGTCACACCGTTCTCCCGCAGATAGCGCACGTTCGTGTCGCCCGACAGAAACCAGAGCAGTTCATGAACGATGGACTTCAGGTGCAGCTTCTTGGTCGTGACCAGCGGAAAGCCGTCGGCCAGATCGAAACGCATCTGCCAGCCGAACACCGATAGCGTGCCGGTGCCGGTCCGATCGTGCTTGGGCGTGCCGCGCTCGAGCACATGCCGCATCAGGTCGTGATACTGCTTCATGCGTGGTCTCCGGGGGCGTGCCCTGGCGCGGCCTGCAGACCGGCGAAGCAGGCAACGACCATCTGGTCGACAATGTAGGCATCGGACATCGCGCCGCCTGCGCGCAGGAAATCGAGCGTGGGGTCGCAGGCGCGTGCGTAGAAGGCGTAGAGGATGAAGGCGTCGTCGAGGCCGGGATTGAGGCTGCCGTCGATCTTGGCCCGACGGATCAGTTCCCCGACGGCCTCGGACAGATGCAGGAGTTCGTCGACGTAGGCCGGGGCCGCCATGAGGCTCGTGCGCAGCGCCTGACTGGTGGCCGGCAGATGGGGAATGCCGCCGGCCAGGCGCTCGTTGAGAGTCCAGCGCAGCAACGATTCCAGACGCGCCCGCGCGGTCTGCTCCGGTGGCTGGTCTTCGAGGGCCTCGCGGGTGCGGCGCAGCAGTCGCACCATGACGGCACCGACCAGCGCATCCTTCGAGTCGAAATGCCGGTAGAGGCTTCCCTTGGCGATCCCGACTTCGGCAGCAATGTCGTCCATCGCCAGCATGTCGTAGCCGTGCTGGGCGAGCAGGCGGTGGGTCGCGTCGAGGATCGCCGCTTCGCGGATCTCGAACTGGCTTTCCCGGAAGGACTTCCGGGCGACGACGGGGGTATCCGAGGTGTGGTTCACAGGGGTATCCGGCGGGCGGCGGGCACGATGCGTGGCGGGTGTATCAGCGCCGGCCGGTTGCGATGGGCGGCGGTGCCGCACCCAGGACGGAGGGGGATGTCGGGGCAGGGGCCGCCAGCACCCGCTCCCGCCCGGTGTCGTCAAGGATGATGGACGCCGGCCCGACGTGGCGCAGACGAACCGAAGGGGCGATCAGATCGCCAACGGCATAGGACCGCAGCGGCTTGCCATCGACCATCAGCAGTGCGCTGCTGCGCTTGCCGGCTGCGACGACCCCGATCACCTGGATCGGTACCGAGGGCGCCGTGGTGGCCGGGGCAACCGCAGCGCGGTCGCCCGCGGTGGAAGCCGACGCGCCGAAAAGGCCGGCGATGGCGCGGGGCTCACCCATTAGCGCGGCGCCGGTTGCCTGGCGCGAGGGGCCGATCGGTGGGGCAGGTGCGGCGAGCAGCATGGCCCAGTGGGCCACCGTGGCCGCGAGCGCTGCCGCCGCGCACAGCGTGGCGAACCAGGCTGGCCGGCCGATCGTCGAAAGTCTCGCCGTGAGGAAAGCGGGCATCGGGGACAGGGTAAAGAAAGCACAGCAAACCGACTGCTATGATAAACAGATGCCTGGACAAACCCGCCCACCGTCGTCGGCCCCCGAGGGCTTATCCCGCGAGCGAACCCGCGGCTTCACGCTCATCGAGGTGATGGTGGTCATCGTCATCCTCGGTGTGCTCGCGGCACTGGTGGTGCCTCGCGTGATGAACCGGCCTGACGAGGCGCGCGTGGTCGCAGCCCGCCAGGACATCGCATCGATCATGCAGGCGCTCAAGCTTTACCGCCTCGACAATCAGCGCTATCCCGCGACCGAGCAGGGCTTGCAGGCGCTGGTGACTCGGCCGGCCTCCGGGCCGGCGGCCGCCAACTGGAAGGCTTACCTCGATCGGCTGCCTGTCGACCCCTGGGGCAAGCCCTATCAGTATCTCAATCCGGGACTGAAGGGTGAGATCGACGTCTTCAGTTTCGGCGCTGACGGCGCCCCCGGGGGCACCGGTACCGATGCGGACATCGGTTCCTGGTCGCTGTAGCTGGGGGGCCCCGGGCTTCACCCTGATCGAGCTGCTGGTCACCCTTGCGGTGATTGCGCTAGCCACCACCTTGATCACCGTATCGCTGGCGCCCGGACAACGCCAGGGGCTGCGTGCCGATGCCGATCGACTCGCTCTTTTGCTGTCGGCCGCTCGCGAGGAGGCACTGGTGCGAGGCCGCCCGGTCCGACTGGCGATCGATGACACCGGGTACCGGTTCCTGATTCTCGGCGAACGGCAGTGGCGGCCCTTCGACGAGGCGCCG